>X40_Bactrian_Camel__coassemble_127_pt1 | contig 14349 bp, 13 predicted proteins | sample X40_Bactrian_Camel__metabat2_low_PE_002 | metagenome-assembled genome bin X40_Bactrian_Camel | reverse complement strand
AGTTTGTCCTTTACGGCAGACGTGGTAGAGGCACCTTGCCTTACGTTTAGATTTCCACTGTCCGTCACTACTCTTGCAGCACCTTTTATGGTCTGCGACGCTTTAGTTTGTGTACCCATCGGCATAAGCAAAAGCACAATGCTCAACACCAGGTATAATGCTTTTTTCAAAAAAATCACCTCGTATAAAAGATGAAACCATCTTACCATACGAGGTGTGTTGTGTCATTGGATAAATATTGGAAACTACTTGTTTTCCTCTATGAGCTGCAGAGCAATTTCCCGAAGCTCTTCAATAGAATTTATAAGGCTCATTCGTGAACGGTAGTTTGCAGAGCCGTATATGCCCTTCGTGTACCAGGCGGCGTGCTTGCGTGCTTCTCTGATGCCAACGTATTCGCCTTTGTACTCGCATATTTTTTCAATATGCTTAAGCATAACGTACATTCTCTGCGTTACAGGTGGCTCAGGCAGTATTACCTCGTTGTCAAGATATGCGTTTATCTCTGCAAATACCCAAGGTCTACCGAGAGCGCCTCTGCCTACCATAACCATATCACAGCCTGTTTCCTCAAGCATTTTTGCCGCACTTTTTCCGTCTGTAACGTCACCGTTTGCGATGACGGGTACGCTGACTGCCTCTTTAACACTCCTGATAATATCAATATTTACAGGTGGTGCGTACATCTGCATTTTTGTGCGACCATGTACGGTAATTGCGGCGGCACCTGCCTGTTCACACCTTTTTGCAAGGTCAACACAGTTTATAGTGTTTTCGTCCCAGCCGGAACGCATTTTTACTGTTACGGGGACTGTTGAGGCATTAACCACAGCCCTTACAATATCCTCTGCAAGCTGAGGATTTTTCATAAGCAGAGCGCCACCACCGGAGGAAGCAACCTTCGGGGCAGGGCAACCCATATTAATATCAATAAAGTCAGGCTTGAACTCCAACGCCTTTTCCGCAGCAATTGCCATTGTTTCGGGAGAATTGCCGAAGATTTGAGAGCCTGCAGGACGCTCAGCCTCTGAAATAGCCAAAAGCTCCGCACTTTTTTTATCACCAAGGCTTATGCCCTTTGCACTTGCCATTTCGCATACTGTGTATCCTGCACCGTAGCCACGGCACAGCTCACGAAAGGCTCTGTCTGCCACTCCTGCAAGAGGAGCAAGGGCAGCCTTTTCCTTGATTTCAAGATTGCCGATTTTCATAAAACACTCCAACAAAAAATTTACTATAAAAGCATATCACGATTCGTCATTTAAATCAAGTTGAATCCATTATAATTTATACGGTATACAGTGAATCTGTTGTTTTTGAGTTTTTACGGTGTCTGTAAGTACACAACTTGTAATTTTATAGTAAGTTTCACAGTTTTTTTACCTTAGTTTTGGTGAAAGTGTTAATATAAATTTTAATAATTATGTGTTATAATTCAATGGTAAAAGTATACTTTAAATTTTGGAGGAGTACGCATGAAGAAAAACTTCAAAAAACTTATGTCCTTGATGCTCGTTGCAGCATTGTTTTTTACAATGTTCTGCATCTCAACGTCTGCAGTTGCAAGGACAATTACACTCAAAGGTGGTACACGTAAGCTCAATAGTCTTGATTTTACTTCCACACTTAATTCTACACTTTTGAATCTTGATGGTAACACATACACTGCAAACGATCCTAATGGTAATCCTGTTGTATACACCATCGATAAAGAGAATCACACAGTTACCTTCACAACTGATGATAACGGTTACTTCTATTTCCCTGAGTATTTCTTTGTTATGACAGGTCATGAGCAAAACGCATGGGGTACAAGTGCAACGTCTAACGCTGGAAACTACAAAACAGAAAGAAGGCTCAAAGCAACTTCAAACAGAACGTACTACGCAAGATACGACACAATTAAGTATGAGGCAGAGTTCCTTCCCGGTGCAGACGGCGTAGGTACAGCTCAAACAATTTCAAACAAAACCTACGGTGCAGGTGTTACACTTCCTGATGCAATCTTCACACGTCCGGGTTACGTTCAGATCGGTTGGGCATTTGAAGACGGTGCAACTCAGATAGATTATGCACTCAATGATACTTCTTTTAATATCACAGAGAACGTTAAGTTCTATCCTGTATGGCAGAAGGTTATTTACAACGTAACTCAGGACGTTACAAGATTTAGCTTCGGCTCTCTTTGTGAAGGCCTTCCTGTTCCTGCAGCACAGACGTTAACAATTACCAACAACGGTAACAGTGCAGTTTCCTTTGTTCTTCCAACGTCAACTGCATATAAAGTTACTGCTTCAACTACAACAATTTCTGCTAACGGTGGCGTAGCAACAGTTACTATTCAGCCAAAGGCAAACCTTGCAGTTGGTAAATACGAGGAGACGCTCAACTTCGATTTCGGTGTTGAAGACGTTAATGTTTCAGTTAATGCAAAGTTCGTTGTTAACGAGCATTTGTTTGTAAATTACATTTATAATAACGATGCTACTTACTCAGCAAACGGTACAGAGACTGCAACCTGCTTCGTAGGCTGTGGCGCAACACATACAAGAGAATGTGTTGGCTCAAAAAAGGTTTACTTAGAAGAGAACAACACAGTTAACGGCCTTCTTGAAGAATATCTTTACCACAAAACAGTAAATATCACAATTTACGGTAGCGGTATGGATGATAACGAGGGTATCGTTGGCAAGAGATTCCGTCCTGTTTCCTGGTACGTAAACGAAATCCTTAACGGTGAGTTTGCTGCAGACGAAACAAACTTTAACGTAAAATATGACCACGGTGACGGCAACTTCGGTGACTATACACTTGAGGTTAAGTACGTTGAAGAGGAAAAGAATGCAGACGGCGAATGGGTAGCAACAGGCGTTGAAGATACAAACGTTTACGAGTACTCAATCGGTCCTTCACAGAAGGATGAGCAAGAGGTAGTTAGACCAAATATGATCGTTTCAATCATCTTTGCTCTCTTCGGCTACGTTATGGATATGCTTACAAGCGGTAGCTTGTTCTAAGATTTAAAACAGACACCACCGTGTTAACGGTGGTGTTTTTATGTTTATTTATCCCATTTAAAAAGTAATATGCCTCCGATGGTTATCAAGGTGCCAATCAGCTTGTGCCATTGGAAGCTTGTTTTTTCAACGGAGAACATACCAAACAGCTCAATAAGATATGCAGCTACAAGCTGAGCAGTTACAATAATCATAACTGCTTGTGCAGGACCGAGGCCCGACATACTTTTAATAACCGTATATGTTATCAAAGCGCCCAATATTCCGCCAAGAAGCATATATTTATTGTCTATTCGCAGTAAAGCTCCAAGGCTACTGTCTCTGCCTGTAACAAACCAGGCACAGATGCAAAACAAAAATGCAGTCAGCTGCACAAACGAAGCAGAGAGCCATATAGACGTTTGCTTTGTTACACCTTCGTTAAAAACACCTTGTACGCTCATAAGAATGCCGGAAATAACGGCAGTTATAATACTTATCACAAAATCACCTTATATATTTATTTTGTAATAGTATTTGTATAAAAAATCAAATATATAAGAATTAAAAAAGAAAAGTTTATATATAGTAAAAGAGCTCTGCAGGTTGAAAAACCACAGAACTCTTTATTGCTTTGCGTGTATTTATTCAGGTAATTTGCAAACGTCTACCCATTGCTTGTAGGCTGAATATTTTTCCAACTCCTCAGGTGTCAGTTCAATTGCACTGCTACTGCTGCCACAGGCAGGGAACACCGTTTCAAATCTTTTTATAGATTCGTCAAGGTAAACCGTAACGCCCTCGTTTATTCCAAATGGGCAAACACCACCGATTGCGTGACCGATTTTCTCCGTTACTTCGTCAGGTGTGAGCATCTTTGCCTTGGCACCGAAAAACGCTTTGTATTTTTTGTTGTCTATTTTTACGTCACCTGCAGTAACTATAAGAATAGGTGAATCGTTTACAGTAAAGGAAAGTGTTTTTGCTATTCTGCAGCTTTCACAATTTAATGCCTGTGCCGCCAATTCAACTGTTGCACTTGATACGGGGAATTGAAGTATTTTATCCTCCAAACCAAATTGCCTGAAATATTCTATAACTTTTTCAATAGCCATATTTTACCTCGTTTTATTTTTGTGAATATTAATAATCCTTGTTTGCCACTATGAAGGTCATTCTCTCTTGAATGCTGTCATTGCCGTGATCTGTGCCTATTCCACCATGGTCAGAGGTTATAATTATTAACCAATCCTCAGTATCATAGGTTTCTCTTTTTTCTATTGCCTCAATAACCTCAAGAGCGTATGTGTCCTCTTGGGCAAAAGCCTCTCTGTATTTCGGATTATTTATGGTAAAGCCGTAATCGTGTCCGGTAGCATCTGTATGCTCGTAAATAACAAATATAAAGTCGGAACAAGCGTCTTTTTTTACCTCGTTAAGAGTAAAGACGTGGGATTCCTCATCGTTTTTGCAACGGTTAAAGGAAACGTTCAGGTTATTTTCCTCGCAGTATGCCTTTTCGTTTATATAGGTAGAATCGTCGTTTTCAAAGTGGCCCTTCCATCTTGTTATAAAGGAAGCACTATCAATAACCTTGTTCTCGGTAAGGGTAGTCATAATAGTTTTGGTGTCAAGGCTCTTTGGTATGCCGTTACCTGTTATTCCGTGAACGTCTGCCCATTGACCTGTAAGTATGGAGCACCAGCCTGGAGCAGTTGACGTGTCTTGAGTGTTTTTTTCGGGGTAGTTTACACCACCACAGTAAGAGAGCTTCAGCTCTGCGCCATCGTCAAGGAGCTTGTTAATAGCACTGTTTTTCTGTGTGTACTTCAGCACGTCTGCTCTGCATCCGTCATAGCCTAAAACAATTGCCTTTTTCTCCGTTTTTCCGTCAGGTAATTCACTATTGAAATGACTGTTTATAACGTCATATAGCTCTGTCTGAGGGATTGCCGTTTCTATTGTGTTAGTGTAGCCGACAGACTCAACGTTTTTCAAAAAAAGCTCCTCGGTATCGCCTTCATCCTTTGCAAATCTCAGTATGTACGCGGCAACCGAGCCACCGACAATAGCCAAAACAACCACAATTGATATTATTGATATTATAATTTTCTTTTTCTTGCTCATGGTCACACCTCGTTAAAATAGAGCTTCAATAAATTCCTCGCAAAGCATCTTGTAAATATCTGAACCTTGCATTGCGACAGGTCTCTGTAGAAATTTTAATATAATTAATACCAAAAATCAATATGTATTGCTTCCAAATATAATGTAAGCTTTTTTGTTATGTTTTTATTGAAAGTTATATATTAAAATTGTATAATAATCTCAGTAAATTATTGGAGGCGTTTTTTTGCAGAAAAACTATGCAACACCTCAGCTTTTTCAGGAGCTTTTGCAACAAGGCTCCATAGCTGTAAAGGATATTATGGCTACGCAAGATGGTTTTCAGCTTGTGTTTAAATCTATTTCTGATATTTTAAAAAGTAAAGGAATAACAAGCTTTCTTGATTCCTCTGACCGTCAGCTTGAGTGTAGCTTGTTTTTTGACGATTGGTACCTTTATGCCTTGCCTTGTCAAAAGGATTACGTCTACAGTATGGTAAAATTCAGAGAGCAGGAAAATGACGCAGGACTAAACGCAGACGGCGATACACCTGGCGTTACTGTGTGCTTCGTTGAGTTTTGTGTTGATTCACTCACAAAATGCCTCAAGGAGCCCACAGAGGAAAACGTAAAGCGCCTTTCTGCAGAAATTAATCGCACCGTTTCCCACAAAAATCAAAAGCATAATCCTATTTTAAAAAAATATTTTTCAAAGCCTGAAGCACAAGGCTCCTATATGATTGCCCGTCTGTATACTGAGTTTATTTCATCCTTCGCAAAGGATGGCTTCCTTTTCGTATCAGATAAATACAAAGATATTTACAAAAACAGAGGCAACAAAAAGCTTTCTCGTATACCTGATTTTATTGACAAGGTCAACAAAGAGGCAGGGTATACTGTTTGCGATCACAAAAAAATATACGTAAAGGAGCAGAGCAATCTGTCTCAGGCAGAAAGAGACGTTATCCTTGCCGTTTTCTGCGGTAATGTTAATTTTTATTCCTTTGCTGCAGAGGTAGAGTTCCATGCCCGTTTCCTTATGCCGATTTTCAGGCTACCCGTTGCAAAGAAAATTGTGTACGAGTCGGCAATCCGTGCAGATATGAGCATCGATGACAGAGAATTTGTAGGCTTTACGCCGTATTACAGGCTATCCTCTGTTATGGTAAAAAGACAGCAAAAACACCACAAGCTTTAATAGGATATATTATTATATATAATAAACGGCATCTGCCTGAGGATTAAATTATAATCTTAACGGGCATTTGCCGTTTTTGCTGTATTCTCTTGCGTTTTGTAATATTTTGTTGTGCCTTGCAGTATTTTGTTGTGCTTTGTTGTGATTTGTTGCCTTTTGTTGTGCTTTGTTGTGTTTTGTTGCCTTTTATTGACGTTTGTTGTGCTTATATTTTGTTATTATATTGTAATTTGTTATTGAATATTGAATTAATTTATAATATAATATATCGTGTATTGCTATTCGCAAAAAGCGTTTTAGTTTTTTATTTTAAATCGCATTATTAAGGAGAGCTTTATGGCATCAAAAAACAAAAAATTTGCCGATGACGGCTGGGCAGTCTGGGTTGACGGTGAGGATACCAGCACCATTTACATTAACGAGTGGCTCAACCCAAGAGGTAGCAGCTACGTGGATTTGGGTATACGTATACGTGGCGTTACGGCAACCAACACATTATTTGTGTTCGTTCCCTTTAGCATTGACAAAAGCGAAATGGACGACGTTTCTCTTCTTTTTCACGATAAAAATATTCTTCAGGCAACCTTTAGTGCAACCTGTATTGCAGATTTCAAGAAGAATGCACACACAAGTGAAATTGCCTACAACGGCAAAACTATAGATATCGTGCACATCAGTACTATTGATTTTCAGCTTTCGCCTTTATCAAACGGCACCTTAATGAAGGTTGACCTTGCAGCAATAAGAGATTTTCTTGATAACGACGAGGTTTATTTCGTTTGGCGTATGCCTCACAAATCTCTTGACGAGGTTTTCAAATCACGCGTTAACGTCGGTAGCACTATGGAGCGTCTTCGTGACCTTATTACAAGTCCCGTTATTTCAGAGAGGTACGGCTACTCCGTCAGGATAAACGAGTCAAGGCTTCTTCCGGAGGAAATAGGCAGAATGAGCGGTTTTCACCGTCAAAAGCTAAAAAAGACGGTTGTAACAATTTCTCTTAACGATAGCTACGAAATTAACGATAGCAACTGCTACAGAATCAGGCGCCTTGAGGAAAAGCTTTATAAGGATTACGTGCCCTCAGGCTACAATTGTGACGACGTTATTACGTATCAATGGAATCAATCCAGAGCAGAGGACTTAAGAGGTCACTTTAATTTTTATTTTGACATTGCAAAAAATGCAGTCAGCAAATCAAGTATGTTCGTATATCTTGTGATTTTGTTTATTATGGGTCTTATGGGCGACGCTCTTTGGGATCTGATTGCATCACTTTTAGGTTTATAGTAATTCAAGGAGGCTTCAATGGAAATTTTCAGACTTTCAATTCCCATTTTGATGAACACTATACTTGTAATAGCTGTTTACTGCGCTGAAAAATATACTTCGGCAAAAAAATGGCCCTATATGGTAAAGCAGGTAGTGATTGGTGTTCTTTTTGGTGCAGTTTCCGCCTTTTCTTCAGATTTCGGCGTTGTTGCGTTCGAAACAAAAATAAACGTGCGTGATACTGCTCCTTTAACCTCAGGTCTCATTTTCGGTGGCCCTGCAGGTATAATTGCAGGTCTTATCGGAGGTCTCTATAGATGGTTTTCTGTTTACTGGGGTGCAGGCACAACTACTCGGCTTGCCTGTATGCTGGCAACCATTTTTGCCGGTGTTATGGCGGCAGGCCTTAGAAAATTAATGTTCGATAACAAGAAGCCAACCTGGGGCTACGGTGTGTGTATTGCCGTAGTGTGCGAGGTTATACATATGATTCTCATTTTCGTTACGAATTTGAACGAATCTGTGTTAGCTGCCTTCAACCTTGTAAAACGTGCTGCTGTACCAATGATAATAAGCAACGCTATCGGTGTCGGATTGGCAATAATCGTTATTACCGTACTCAGTCACGAAAGGCTCAAACGCAAAAAAGGCGGTGAGCAAATCGCTCAAACCTTCCAAAAATGGTTGCTTGTGTGTATCGTTGTGGCATATCTTGTAACAAGCGTATTTACCTACGTGCTTCAGAACGATTTATCCGAGGTAGAAACGCAGAATATTTTTACTACTGCAATAACAGACGTTGTTACAGACGTCAGAGGCAAATCCGATGCACACATTCTCGGTGTTGCAAACGATATAAAAGAGGATTACGAGAAAAATCCTCAGATTCCTATTAAGGAGCTTGCAGAAAAGCACAACGTTATTGAAATAAATATTGTTCAGGAAGACGGATTAATTACCAACTCAACGGACGAAACCCTTACAAATAGCTTCAATATGAACAGTACAGAGCAGTCTGCAGAGTTTATGGTTTTAACAAAGGGGCAAAAGACCTTTGTTCAACAGTACGGCGCTGTTGGTAGTGATAATGTAACCATGAGAAAGTTTGCCGGTGTAGCTCTTGACAATGGGGGATATATTCAGGTAGGCTACAGTGCAGAACAGTTCCATTCCATGATAGACGGCTTCGTAATCGACGTTACAAAAAATCGTCACGTCGGTACAGATGGCTTCGTTGCAGTATGCGACGAGAATTTCAATATGGTAACAGAGGATGAGTACAACGGTAAGCACATCAGAGTAATCGGCATTGAGCCTGATGAAAGAATGCTCAACGGAAAGCTTCCTGAGCATTTAGGCGAGGCAGTAATCGTAAACGAGGAAACCGATTACGAGGTAGAATATATTTACGCATACAGCTTTGCCGAAGGCTATTGCATTATTGCCGCAATGACCAAGGAAGAGGCAATGGCTATGCGAGACGCCTCTCTTTACACAAGCGTATTTATGCAGGTTTTAATCTTTGCAACGCTTTTCCTGTTTATTTACATACTCATTAAAAAGGTTATCATTAATAACCTTAAAAAGATAAACAGTACACTTTCAGAAATTACAGAGGGTAACCTTAACGTTACCGTAGACGTTCGTTCAAACGAGGAGTTTGCCTCTCTTTCAGATGACATTAACTCAACCGTTGCTACCCTGAAGCAGTACATTTCAGAGGCAGCGGCAAGGATAGACAAGGAGCTTGAATACGCAAAGCAGATTCAGCATTCTGCTCTTCCTACCAATTTCCCCGATAACGAGAATTACGAGCTTTATGCTCAAATGATTCCTGCAAAAGAGGTCGGTGGAGATTTCTACGATTTCTATAAGCTGAACGATTCTACCGTGGCTTTCCTTGCAGCAGACGTTTCCGGCAAGGGAATCCCTGCCGCAATGTTTATGATGACAGCCAAAACAATTATCAAGGACCTTGCAGAGCGAGGACTTTCCGTTGATGAAATCTTTACCTTGGCTAACGAAAAGCTTTGCGAGAACAATGAGTCAGGTATGTTTGTTACTGCGTGGATGGGTATCCTTGACGTGAACACAGGAGTATTAAAGTTCGCAAATGCAGGTCACAATCCACCGTTACTCAAAAAAGCAGACGGCGAATTCGAATACCTTAAAACAAGGGCAGGCTTTGTTCTTGCCGGTATGGAGGGTATTAAGTACCGCATTAACGAGATTACTCTTTCAGAGGGCGACAGGCTCTTCCTCTACACAGACGGTGTGCCTGAAGCAACAGATACGGAAAATCTTCTTTACGGTGAAGACAGACTGGCAGAATTTATGAACTCAAATAAATCGGTTAAAGCTACGGAGCTTTTACCTGCACTTAAGGAAAATATAGATGAGTTTGTAGGCGAGGCACCGCAGTTTGACGATATTACAATGCTTATGTTTGATTACAAAAAGCATATCGGAGGTACGGAAATGATTAGTAAAACGTTTCCTGCAAAGGTAGATGCCTTAAATGACGTTCTCGGCTTTATTGAGAGTACCTTAGAGGAGCTTTCCTGCCCCATGAAAACCTCAATGGCAATAGGCGTTGCAATTGAAGAGGTATTCGTCAACGTTGCACATTATGCTTACGAAGATGGTGAAGGCGACGTGGATTTCTCCATCGGCTTCAATGAGGCAGATAATTCAATCCTTATTCGTATGGAGGACAGCGGCGTGCAGTTTGATCCTCTTGCCAAGCCTGATCCGGATATTACACTTTCCGTTGAGGAAAGGGAAATAGGTGGTCTGGGTATTTTCATTACCAAGAAAACTATGGACTCTCTTTCCTATTCCTATGAAAACGGCAAAAATATTCTTACTATGATAAAGAAAATATAAATAAAGGAGCTTATATTATGAACATAAACATTGAAAAAAGCGATGCACTCGCAATTATGCAGGTATCAGGCAGACTTGATACAACAACTGCACCATCTCTCGATAAGGCAATTAACGAGGATATGGATGGTGTTACAAGCCTTACTCTTGATTTAAAAGAACTTGAGTACATTTCCAGTGCGGGACTTCGTGTGCTCCTTAGTGCGCAAAAAAAATTCCAGAAAATCGGCTCAATGAAACTCAAAAACGTTGGTGAGGTTGTTATGGAAGTGCTTGAAATGACAGGTTTCGCAGATATTCTGGTGATTGAATAATGGATCTTGTAACAAAGGCGGCACTTTTTGCCTCAACAGCTCACGACGGAATGAGGCGAAAAACAAACAAAAATCCTTATATTCTTCATCCAATGGAGGCGGCAACAATTGCAGGCACCATGACAGAAAATCAGGAGCTTATTGCGGCAGCTCCTCTACACGACGTGGTAGAGGATGCAGGAATAACCATTGAACAAATTAAATTAGAATTTGGTGAAAGAGTAGCGCAACTGGTTGCCTCGGAAACAGAGGATAAAAGGGAAGAGCTTTCTCCTTCGGTAACGTGGGAAATTCGTAAGCAGGAGTCAATTAACCTGCTTTCTGCCACAACGGATATAGACGTAAAAAAGCTTTATATAAGTGATAAGCTTTCAAATATGCGCTCCTTCTATAGAGAGTGGACCTTGCTCGGTGACGCTATGTGGCAAAAATTTAATCAAAAAAATAAGGAAAAGCAGTATTGGTACTACAGGTCAATTGCTCTTGCAACTCAGGAGCTTAAAGAGTACAGTGCCTGGCAGGAGTACGTTAAGCTTGTTGATTTGATTTTTGGAAAGGAAAAATGATTATGGAAATATCCTATCGCACAGATAAAGACATATTATATGTTTCTGTTGAGGGCAGAGTTGACGCAACAAACTCTCCTGAGGCAGAAGAAAACATTATAAAAATAAGAGATGATCATCAGGACAAGCACCTTGTTATTGATGCAGATAAGCTTGAATACATTTCAAGTGCAGGCTTAAGAGTTATTCTCAGACTTCGCAAGGAGAATCCTCAGCTTGCAGTAATCAACGTTTCTCCTGAGGTTTACGAGGTTTTTGATATGACAGGCTTTACGGATATGGTAAATATCCAAAAGGCTTATCGCCGTCTTTCAATTGAAGGCTGTGAGCTTCTCGGTAAAGGTGCAAACGGTGCCGTTTACCGTTATGACGATGAAACTATCGTAAAAACCTATCACAACGTGGACTCTCTTCCCGAAATCAAACAGGAAAGAGAAAATGCAAGAATTGCTTTCGTTAATGGTGTTAACACCGCAATTCCTTATGGCATTGTAAGAATAGGTGATGGCTACGGTACTGTAACAGAGCTTCTTAAAGCGGCACCCATATCAAAGATGATTGCCGAAAATACAGATAATCTTCAGCTTCCTGCAAAGTACTACGTGGATATGATAAAGAGCATTCACGCAATTGAGCTTGAAGAAGGTGAGATTCCAAGCGCCAAGGAGCTTGTTGTTAACTGGGCAAGGTTCCTTGAGGATTATCTTCCCGAAAATGACTTTAATAAGCTTATGGCACTTGTTGAGGGTATTCCCGACACAAACAAAATGCTTCACGGCGACTATCATACCAACAATATTATGATGCAAAACGGTGAAGCGTTGCTTATAGATATGGATACTCTCAGCACAGGCCATCCTGTAATTGAGCTTGGCTCAATGTTTAACGCTTTTGTGGGCTTCGGTGAAACAGATAACAGTATTACTATGGATTTCCTCGGATTTTCTCATAAGGTTGCAGGTGAATTCTGGCACCTTGCTCTGAGTATGTACCTTGACACAGAGGACCAAGAGGTAATAAAGAGCGTTGAGGAAAAAGCAATGGTTATCGGCTACACTCGTATGCTTCGCAGAGCAATACGCAAAAATGAAAGTGAAGAGAGAATTAACCGTTGTAAATCTCAGCTTACTTATCTTGTTAATAAGCTTGATACACTCTCATTTTAATGAGATGTAAAAATTAATAACGCAAAAAGCTCCTGAAGAATTCAATTCTTATAGGAGCTTTTTATAATATAAAAAACGAGTCTGTAAAGCAAGTTGACTTTAAAGACTCGTTTGCGTTTTGTTCTTTTGTTATTTATTTTATATTCATTATCTCTTCGTAGGTAGGCATTGAGTCACAGGCACCCATTCTGCTAACTGCAATGGCACCTGCCTTGTTTCCCATATCACAAGCCTTTTCAATATCACCACTGCTTACGTATTCTAACGCCAAGGCTGCAGTAAAGCAGTCACCGGCAGCCGTAGTATCCACAACGTGACTTTTGTAGGAGGGGAAAAGCTTGAGCTTGTTTCCGTCCCAAAGGGAACAGCCTCTTTCACCAAGCTTTAGAACAATATACTTTGCCTTGCTTCTTTCCATCAGTATTTCAGAGGCAGAAAGTATCTGCTCCTCATTTTCGGGGAAAATGCCTGTTAGCGCCTTTGTTTCGCTTTCGTTAGGAGAAAGTATGGTAGCGCCCTGCATTTTTTCAAGCTGTAGATTTTTTGCGGGACCGCAGTCAATTACGGCTACAATATTATTTTTAACTGCTTCGTTAACACAAGAGCAAACAACCTCTTCATTTGTTTCAAACTGCAAAAGTAAAAGGTCAATATCGTTACCGATTCCACCGACTGCCTTTTGTGGCTCTATTTCTGCATTTGCTCCTTCGTATACAATAATTCTGTTTTTGCCTTCTCCGTCTAAAATAATAACGGCAAGTCCTGTTTTAGTGCCGTCTGTTGCAACAGAGGTAATATCAATATTATTAGCCTTAAGATTTTTCAGTAGCCTTTCGCCGTTTTCGTCATTTGCTACCTTGCCTATCATTTTAACCCTTGCACCAAGCCTTGCAAGAGCAGTTGCCTGGTTTGCACCTTTGCCACCGTTTGCATAGCCATAATCTGTGCCTAAAAGATTTTCACCAACAAGAGGCACCGTTTCCATATTAAGTATCAAATCCATATTAATACTGCCAACAACGGCAGTACGGATATTTTTGTACATAATTTTACCTCAAATATTCCTTAAAATCCTCTGCAGCAGCTTTTATTGACTTGTCCTTCAGGAACAAAGCACTTGTGCCGAGCACAAATATTTCTGCACCGCAGTTATAAAGCTTTTTGCCGTTTTCAAGGCTAACGTTACCGTCAACCTCAATAGGAGTATCACTGTAGCCCCATTCATCTAAAAGAGCACGGGCTTCGTTTACCTTTTTCTCTGCTCCAATAAACATTTTCTGCCCTGCAAAGCCGGGAGAAACAGTCATAACAAGGAGCATATCAACATAATCTGCAAGGTGCTTCACGCTTTCCACAGGTGTCTGAGGATTAAGGGCAAGACCTGCCTTACAGCCTTTGCTTTTTATCATTTCAAGTGTACGGTGAACGTGAATTTCGGACTCGTGATGCACACACAAAATATCCTTCTCAGTAAGATTCATTCTGTCAATGAACTTTGAGGGCTCGTTTACCATCATATGTATATCGAGAGGTATATCCGTAAAGCCTTTTATTGCATTTATAAGGTCAAAGCCTAAGGTGATATTTGGCACAAAGGCACCGTCCATAATATCAATGTGCAAATAGTCAATATCTGCCTTTTCAAGCTCCTTTATTGAATCAATAAGCCTTGTAAGGTCTGCACACATTAAAGAAGCAGAAAGCATTTTACTCATTTTTATCATTCCTTGCAGTTTAGATTTTTTAATTTTAGCACATAACAAATTATGTGTCAATTCACGTATTAGAGTGTTGAAGAAAGAACGTAAATATGATATTATATATTAAATATCCATTAAGTAATAT
>X40_Bactrian_Camel__coassemble_125_pt1 | contig 14726 bp, 10 predicted proteins | sample X40_Bactrian_Camel__metabat2_low_PE_002 | metagenome-assembled genome bin X40_Bactrian_Camel | reverse complement strand
ACATTGCAGACAGTACGGTAAGTGCAGCAGCCACAAGACTTTTGCCTATTTACTGTGTAGACAGAAATGATAAAAAAATTGCAATAACATTTGATGCGGCATGGAGTAGCGAGGATACGCAGGAATTAATTAATATATTAAAAAAACATAGTGCAAAAGCCACGTTTTTCTGCGTTGGTGACTGGGTAGACAAAAACCCTCACTGTGTTAAAGCATTTTTTGACGAGGGGCACGAGATTGCAAACCACTCCGATACACATTTACTATTTAGCAAGGGCACCTATGACCAAGTGAAAAAGGAAATTGAAAGCTGCAATAAAAAAATAGAAAAAATAACAGGCGTAGCGCCCAAGCTATGCAGAGCTCCCTCAGGCGATTACGATAATAAAAGCATTGAAATATGCGAAGAGCTTAATATGAAAATGATTCAATGGGACGTGGATAGCCTTGATTGGAAGTTACTCTCTGTTGATGAAATGTATAATCGCGTTATTGATAAAACGCAGAACGGCTCAATTCTTCTTTTCCATAACGGAGTAGAAAACACACCCGAGGCACTTGACAGAATCCTACGAAAATTAAAAACTGACGGCTACGAATTTGTAACCGTCAGTAAGCTTATTTATTGGGATGGGTATGAAATTGATTGTACGGGAAGGCAGAAAAAGTCGGAATTATAAATCATACCTGATAAACAGAATTTTATTTGATAACGGTAATCCTTCCGCTTCCGTTGACGTCTTCGTAGCCGTCTTCTTTTTGGATGGTTGGAAGTCCTGTTGATTCGTCCACAGGGAAAGACTGAATATAATTTGCAAGAACCATATAATCCTCTTCAACGTAATCCAATACGTTTACGGCGCCATTGAGCATAGCAAAGCCGCCACCAAGATCACGAAGGGTATAATTATATCCTGCCACATTATAGGTTGCTGTAAGGTTCAAAGGCTCATATTCCCCTGTTTGTTTGTTCAGAATCTGAACGTCCTTAACTCTATACTCACCTGTCGGCGGACCTGTCCACACGTCGTTATCATCTGCCTGAACGGTAGAATCGGAGCTGATGTCCAAGGTATATTTCATACCGGATACGTGTAACAGACTGCCACTTTCGGCAGAGCCGTCTGCAACTAATTCCGAAGAGCCCCATTCCAAAGCATCTAAAAGCTGTTGACCTGTTACCTGCAACAGACAAGCAACGTTACCGAAGGTGTGAATCTCCTTACAGGTAAGGTAAGATAGCTCTCCTGTAACGGCTTCGTTACGTACACCACCACCGTTCATTACTGCAACGTCTACGTCCATACCTTTTTCATCAAATAAATAATACAGTGCATCTGCTGCAAAATCACCTGTATTTGTGCTTTGCTTTCTGACAAGGCGATTGCCCTCAGCATCATAATTATCAAGAACAACCTCAGAATAACCGATAACCTTACCGAGACTTTCGTTAATTTGTGTAACCCAGCGTTCTTCTATTTCTGCGACCTCAGGTGCAGGAGAAAGCTCTGCAAGGTCCTCTGCATAAAGAAGCTCTGTAGTAATCTCGCCTTCGGTAGAAATGGTCAGCTTTCCGACGGCTTCCAAATAAGAGCCTGTTTGAGTCAACACAACGGATTCCCCTGATTTATCTGTTACGGTTTCCATCTCAATTGTTGTGTGAGAATGACCGTCAATCAAAGCATCAAGCCCCGTGGTATTGGCAATAACGTTTCTACTTGTCCAGGGACCTGAGGAAGCATCCACACCAAGATGACCTAATGCAATGACGTAGTCGGCACCTGCTTTTGTGGCATCATCTATAGCAGACTGAACAGAAGCGTACAATTCGCTACCGTCATCTCCACCGTCAATGCCGTATATGTAGTTTCCTTTTTCATCCTGAAAATGAATTGGTGTTGAGCTCGTGATGGTTTCAGGAGTGGTAATGCCCACGAAAGCTATTTTCCTACCACCACATTCCTGAATTACATAGCTGTCCAACACAGAATCTCCGGCAACACCGTTAAGCTCGTGACGGAAATTACAAGAAACGTAAGAAAATTTGGCACTGTTGACTACCTCTAAGCACCTATCCATACCATAATCAAATTCGTGGTTACCTAAGGTTGCCACGTCGTATCCCGTGGCATTCATTAACTCAATAATAGTTTCACCTTTATCCATACCACCGTAAGCAGTACCTTGAACGTGGTCACCTGCATCCACAAGCAGAGCATTTTCCGTTCCGTCTTTTAAGGCTGCTACTTTGGAATAGGTCAGGCCGTTTTCATCCTCTTTAAAGTTATCAATATAGCTATGGATATCATTTGTAAAATACACCGTAACCGTTTCAGCAGTGTCTGATGCCAGGAAAAAGCCGACAAGACAAGTGATAACAAGAGCCAAGGCTACGACCAAGCCAATAATTATTTTTTTCTTTTTCATATAAACGCCTCTTTTTTGGTATAAAACCGATTTTAAGTAAATATTATTTGCTTTTTGCAAAGCTTACAAGGACAAAGGTTGGAGCTGACCTTGTTTACTTTATTTTTCCAATAAATAATATACCACTCCGTATCATAAAATGCAACAACAAAAGGACTCCGTTGGAGTCCTTTTTGCGGAACGACACGCAGGTCGTTCCCTACGATGCGTTTTGTAATTGTTCTTGTGCCACACCTTGTGCTGTTTCGAGCATATTTTCGGCGAAGATGCCGTAGCCACCTGTTGAATCGTTGAGGAAAACGTGGGTTACAGCGCCGATAAGCTTGCCGTTTTGGATGATGGGGCTACCGGACATACCTTGAATAATGCCACCTGTTTTTTGGATAAGGGTATCATCTGTAATTTTAATAACAAGATGCTTATTGTCCTCTGCTTTTTGGTTTACTGCAGTAATTTCTATTGAATATTTTTCCGTTACACCGTTTTCAAGTGTGGAATAGATTTCTGCTTCACCTATTTCTATTTCTGAAGGGTTTGCAATTTCTACAAGCTGTGTTTTAGGTAAATTTATGAATTTGCCGTATACTCCGAGGCTGCCGTTCTCGTATATTTCACCTGTTTTTTCACTGTGGAGATAGCCACACAATTCACCTGCAGAGCCACTTTTACCTTTAATACAGTCGATAATTGTAATATCCGTTGTTTCACCGTAGGAAACAGGGATAATCTGCTTGGTGTCCACATCGCACACGGCGTGTCCCAAGGACGCAAAAAAGCCGTCCTGAGTGCAAAAGGAAACGGTGCCTATACCTGCAGAGCTATCCCTTACCCAAAGACCTGCCTTATATTTGCCGTCTGTTACTGAATATACACCGTTGAAGCTTAAATTATATTCCTTGCCGTTACGCATAACCAAAAGAGATATGGTCTCGCCCTTGCTTTTTTCTATAAGCTGAGAAAACTGTCTGTTACCCTCAAGCTTTTTGCCGTTTGCTTCTTTTATAACGTCCCCTACCTTGAGTCCTGCAGCTTCTGCCGGTGACAAGGTGCCGTCCTTTGTATCTACAGTATCAATATCAACTACCACAACACCGTCTGAAAAAAGCTTGAGACCTATGGGAAAGCCACCAAGGTAGACCTTTTGGTTTGACTTGTTGGTGGTTCCGTCTGTGCCTTGCGAACCACTTATTTTACCTACAATATTTTCGTTAAATTCATAAATTTTACTTTTTACGCCGTCTACAATAAGATTTGCATTTTTTGGCTGATGGTAGGTTGAAAATGAAAATATTGTAAAGGTTAATACACCACAAAAAATTATTGATAACAAGGATAAAAATATTTTACTCTTTTTCATATTTCACCTCCGTACACAATAATAATTTGTGCATCAAAAGGCAAAATAAAAATGTAAAATAAAACAAAAAAACAGAAAAGCTACAAGAGGCTTTTGCCTCTTGTAGCCGTAATAACGTATGCTAATCAGATGGAAATTTCGTTTGCGATTCTGTAAAGCTCAAGGTCAATTGACTTTTTCATATTGAGAGCTTCAATAATATCGTAGTCTACAATCTGATCGTTCTTTGTTGCAACAACTCTGTTGCCAACGTCCTGTTTGAGAAGCTGAACTGCATGGAAGCCCATTTTACTTGCAAGAACTCTGTCGCGAACTGACGGTGAACCACCACGCTGAACGTGACCGAGAACTGTTGCACGGCTTTCAACACCTGTTTTTTGCTCAATGTACTTTGCAAGAGATGAAGAGTCAATGCCCTTTACACCTTCTGCAACAACGATAACAAAGTGCTCTTTACCTGTTTTTTGTGTTCTTTTCATTCTTTCGATGATATATGAATCAATATCATAATCAACCTCAGGAATAAGGATACAAGTTGCACCAACGGCAATACCTGCATTAAGTGCAAGGTAGCCTGCATTTCTGCCCATAACCTCTACAATGGAGCATCTGTCGTGAGACTCTGTTGTGTCACGAATTCTGTCAACCATATCCATAACTGTGTTAAGAGCAGTATCGTAACCGATTGTATACTCGCAAGATGCGATATCGTTATCGATAGTACCGGGAATACCGATACAAGGAACACCCTTGAGAGTAAGAGCACGAGCGCCCTTAAAGGTACCGTCGCCACCGATTGTAACGATACCGTCGAGACCAAACTGCTTACATACCTCTACTGCCTTATCCTGAACCTCTGACTCTGCAAACTCAGGGCAACGAGCTGAATAAAGCATTGTACCACCACGATGGATAATATCGGAAACGGAACGAAGATTCATCTCGTACATATCGCCTTCGCAAAGACCTTTGTAGCCACGGCGTATACCCATTACACGCATACCACTTTCGCATCCACTTCTGACAACGGCACGAATTGCCGCATTCATACCGGGAGCGTCGCCACCACTTGTAAGAACACCAATTGTTTTCACTTTCTGTACCTCCAAATATAAACAATATTACGTTTATCAAATCTTTAGGATTATATCACACAAAATATAATCTTACAAGAGAATTTGTTAAAATAAGACATTTTATTGCAAATTATTCACGTATGACTACGTTTTCGTTTCCGAAAATCGCTTTAAGCTCGTTGACAAGAGTTGAATCTGCACGTACAAGATACTCTTTACCGAGGAAATTGTATGCCTTTGTATCATTATTATACAAGTAAACAGGGATACTGCCCTTGTAAGAAGAAGCGAGTGCCCTCACCTTTTGCGTTACCTCTGAATCCTCTTTATCGGCACGAAGAAAAAAGCCTGCCTTCTTTTTCTTTTCCTGACTTACGCTCTGTTGAGGTGAAGCTACTTTTTCAGTAGCATCAACAGTTTTTGGCGCAAGACTTATCTTCTCGGCAATAAGCTTAATTTCGTCGTCCTTTACAGAAATTTTGCCGTCAACGAGAATAATATTGCCCGGTGTAAGTAAGCCATAATACGCCATCCATGTTTTTGGGAATACTATTAATTCCACAGAGCCGTACAAGTCCTCAACAACGCAGAAAGCCATTGTTTCGTCACGCTTGGTGACCTTCTTTTTAACGCTATTGACAATACAGAGAAATTTGACCTGCTTATTATCAATACGGTTACTTCTTTCTGTCTCGATATACTCCTGCAGAACATTGGTCTGAGGACATTTGAGTGCCGTGCTGACACCTCTGTATTCTTCAAGAGGATGACCTGAAAAATAAAGTCCTGCGACCTCTTTTTCAAAGTTAAGAAGCTCGTTAAGAGGAAGCTCCTCAAAACGTGCAAAAACAGGAGTATTGGAAAAATCTTCTCCACCAAAGGATGAGAACAAATCAAGCTGACCACCTGCATACATGTCGCTTTCCTTGGCGGCACATTCAATAACCAAATCTATATTTTGGAGCATTTCCTTTCTGTTTAAGTCAAGTCCGTCTAAGGCACCTGCTTTAATTAAACACTCCAACGCTCTGCGATTTAATTCCGTTCCACTGATACGCCTGCAAAAATCCCAATAGGATTTAAACTCACCGTCAGTATTCCGTGACCTGACGATTTTTTCTATAAGCGCTCTGCCTATATTACGGATACCGAGAAGAGAAAAAACTATATCGTTACCCACAACGTCAAAGGAAGCAGTGCTTCTGTTAACGTGGGGCGACAAAACATTGATTCTCAGACGGTTACACTCGTTCATATATACAACTGTTTTTGACTCATCACCAATAACACTTGTAAGAAGTGCAGCCATAAAGGCTTTTGGATATTTGACCTTAAGATACGCAGTCTGATATGCAATAAGACCATAGGCTGCAGTATGGCTCTTATTAAAGCCGTAAGAAGCAAAGGATATCATATCCGAAAATACGTCGTCAGCAGTTTTTGCATCAATACCGTTGCGAACAGCACCGTTTATAATATACTCACCGTTTTCATCCTTTAAGCCGTTAATAAAAATCTCTCGTTCACTTTCCATAACGTCACGCTTCTTTTTGCTCATAGCACGACGGACAATATCGGCTCTGCCATAGGAATACCCTGCAAGTGTACGGAAAACCTGCATAACCTGTTCCTGATACACCATACAACCGTTAGTTTCGTCAAGAATATCTTTAAGAAGTGGCGTCCTGTAGCTGATGCTCTCGGGATGCTTACGGTTATAAAGGTACGTATCGATAAAGTACATAGGTCCCGGTCTGTAAAGAGCAACTGCGGCTGCAATATCCGAGAACTTCTCAGGCTTCATATTGACAATAAGATTGGTCATACCTCCACTTTCACATTGGAAAACACCTACGGTGTTACCCTTAGAAAGCTCCGAAAAGACCTTTTGGCAATCGAGAGGTATCTTTGAAATATCAAAATCAGGCTCGGCTTTTTTAACGTAATTTACTGCATCATTTATAACGGTAAGAGTCCTTAAGCCGAGAAAATCCATCTTCAACAAGCCTAATTGCTCAATCTCCGTCATAGTGAACTGAGTTACTGTCTGATCACCGTTTTTTGCAAGTGGCACGTAGCTTGAAACCTCATCACGAGTAATAACTACACCTGCGGCATGTGTTGAGGCATGACGAGGCATACCCTCCACACGAATGGCAGTATCAATAAGCTTCTTTATATTTTCGTCACTTTCGTACAAGGCAATTAAATCCTTGTTCTTTTCAAGAGCATCGCTGATATCCCGATAATCTCTTGTAATCTGCTTTGCTACCACGTCACCTGTACTGTACGGAAGCCCCAAGGCCCTTGCAACGTCTCTGACTGCCGCCTTTGCCTGTAAGGTACCGAAGGTTACAATCTGCGCTACCCTATCCTCACCGTATTTATGGTTAACGTAGTCTATAACCTCACCACGTCTCTCGTAGCAGAAGTCAATATCAATATCGGGCATACTGACTCTTTCGGGATTGAGAAAGCGTTCAAAAAGAAGGTTATTTTTTATTGGATCGATACCTGTAATACCGAGAGCGAATGCTGCAAGGCTACCTGCCGCAGAGCCTCTGCCGGGCCCTACAGGGATACCCTTTGACTTTGCAAAGCGTATAAAATCTGCAACGATTAAAAAATAATCGTTAAAGCCCATTTCGTCTATAACGCTTAACTCGTACTCAAGACGGTCTGCATATTCCTTTGGCACGGTGCCGAAAATATTTTTCAGCCCGTTCACACATTCGTTTTTAAGAAATGCCTTGTGGTCATCGGTGGGAATATCAAACAAAGGAAGCTTGGTAACACCAAACTCAAAATCAAAGTTACATTGCTCTGCAATAACCTGTGTGTTGGAAATTGCCTCAGGATAATAGCCGAATGCGGCTACCATTTCATCTCCTGTTTTTAAATAAAATTCATCATTCTCAAATGCCATTGCATTGCTTTCGCCAACGACCTTGTTGGTCTGAATAGCAATAAGCACAGACTGAATATCTGCATCCTCTTTCCTGACGTAGTGAACGTCATTGGTGGCAACTATAGGGATATTAAGCTCACGGCTTAAATTAACAACACCGTCAAGAACTTCCTTTTCCTCTACCATTCCATGATTCTGCACCTCAAGGTAATAGTTGCCATCGCCAAAAATATTTTTGTACCACAAGGCAGTTTGCTTTGCGTCATCGTAGCTTCTTTGAAGGATTTTTTGAGCAACCTCACCGAAAAGACAGCCTGAAAGTGCAATAAGTCCCTCGTGATGCTTTTCGAGAAGCTCTCTGTCAACGCGAGGCTTTGTGTAGAAGCCGTCTACCCAAGCAGATGAAACTAACTTAAGAAGATTCTTGTAGCCTGTTTCATTTTTACAAAGCAAAATAAGATGGTAGCGTTGACTGTCAAGCCCGTGAACCTTATCAAATCTTGAGCGTGGAGCAACGTATACCTCGCAGCCGATAATTGGCTTGATGCCCTGTGCTTTGCAAGTCTTATAAAAGGCTACTGCACCGTACAAAACTCCATGGTCGGTAATAGCAAGGCTCTTTTGACCTGAATTTTTGGCATAGGCAACCAGCTCCTCAATACGACAAGCGCCATCAAGGAGACTATATTCTGTATGAAGATGTAAGTGCGTAAAATCTGTCATATTAATTACTTTTGGCCATAATAGGCATCCTTACCGTGTTTCCTGAAATAATGTTTATCTGCAAGATATTTATCTATAGATGTTGTATCTTTATTCAAAAGCTCTGTTTTGAGAGCCATTTCTGCAACGATTTCAAGCACTGCGGCATTATGAACTGCATCACTTGCGTTTTTGCCGAAGGCAAACGGAGCGTGAGAACGAACAAGCACTGCAGGCGTTGACTGCACGTCAAGATTATTATCCCTGAAATGACTGACAATAACCTTTCCCGTATTCAATTCGTACTCGGTATTTACCTCTTCCTCTGTCAAGGCACGAGCGCATGGCACACCTGTGTACGAAAAATCAGCGTGTGTTGTGCCGTAGGCAGGAATATCACGCCCTGCCTGAGCAAAGGATGAAGCGTTGACGGAATGAGTATGCACAATTGCATTAAGCTCCGTAAACTCTTTATAAAGAATAAAATGAGTCGGTGTATCTGACGAAGGGTTATAGTCGCCCTCGACTACCTGACCGTTTTCCAGTGAAACTATAACGATTTTTTCAGGTGTAAGCTCGTCGTAAGGAACACCCGACGGCTTAATGGCAAAAACACCTGCCTCTCTGTCAACCTGAGAAACGTTACCCCAGGTAAACGGTGCAAGACCGAGAGCGTGAAGCTCTGTATTTGCGTTGCAAACTGTTTCTTTTAACTTTTTATACACGTAATCACCTATTTTAATTATTTTATCTATTAAATTATATAACTTATTAAATAGATTTGTCAATCTTATTAAAATTAATAAAAAAGTAATGACTTTTGCTTTTTTATATGATATAGTTACTATAGGTATTATTTGCACGAAAGGATGAATAAAATGAAAAAAATTGCAAAGCTGACGTCAGCTATTGCATTATGCCTCACGTTAATAATTTGCTTTAGTGCTTGTGGGCTTGCAGATTTAACACGTTCTCTTGTTAGTGGAGACGAAACAACTACAAATCAAAGCACCACAGAACAGGCGTTGGATACTGTTAACGCAACGCAACCCGTAAGCAGCACCTCAACAACCGTACCCTCAACGGCTACTACAGATACAACTGCAACAACACAGACTCCTACGGCAGTTCCTACGTCACAAGCATCTGAAACGGCAGAGCCGACTACTGCAAAGAGAGAGCCGACTACTGCAAAGCCTAACACAGGAATAAAGGAAGAGCCTGTTAAGGATATTCAGGATTTGCTTTTTGCTACAAACGAGAATACGGCGAAGGATATACTTGTTGCGGCAGGCTTTGCTTACGATGAAGAGCAAGGTATATTCTACACTCCTCTTTATCCGTGGCAGAGATACTTTGGCTTCAACGTTATTTACGATATGGCGGCACCTCTTACAGGTATGATTTACGACACAAAGCGTATTGAGTTCATTTACGATGACCGTGAATGGATGGTACAGCTTTGGAAAGGTCAATACGGTATTACTGCAGGTGCAGAAATCGGCCTTTATACAAGAGACCTTGACAGAACTCTTCAGTATGACTGTGCAGACGACGAGGACCTTATTGAGATGCAGTTTGACTTCTATAATCAAGGCAAATACGTATTCTCTCGCGGACCTGAAAAGCATTGGTGGCTTACAGGCTTTAAGGTTTTCCACGTTGGCATACCATTTACAATTACAATGGATATGACTCTTAAATTCACGGATAATCAAATGGCAACTGCCTTTATGAAGGCACTTAAAAAACAACAGTATACAGATATTATGAACCCTATAAAATATAAGCGTGTCGGCTCAACAATACGTATTATCTGGGGCTCTGTTCCCGATGGAGTAGAATTATAATTGGTGGTAAATTTATGAGTACATTAGCAAAATTCGCAGTAATTGCCGACCCTCACTATTTTTCTGAAAAATTAGGCTGCAGCGGTGAAGCGTACGAAAGAAGAGCAGGCTCCGATCAAAAAATGCTTGCTCCTTCTAAAGGTGCAGTTAAGGCTGCACTCCAACAGGTTTTGGAGTCAGATGCCTCATTTCTGATGATAGCCGGTGACTTATCTAACGACGGTGAGCTTTGCTCACACGAGGAAATGCGTGAAATTCTTTACGAATTCAAAAAGCATAAGCCTGTTTACGTTATTACCGCAACTCACGATTGGTGCTGCGATAATAATCCAAGGCGCTACGACGGAGAAAACGTTTATCACGACGTGGAAACCATTCCACCTGAAAAGCTCCACGAGTTCTATAAGGATTTTGGCCCTGATGAGTCATTATCTGAATTTCATACACATCAAGACAAGGTGTCCTTTGTTGTGAGACCTTGTGAAGGTGTTACTGTTTTTTGTCTTGATGATGACCAAAACGGATATGGTGGCTCAGGCTACTCTGACGAACACTTCCAGTGGATAACAGAGCAAACTGAGAAAGCAAAAAAACGTGGTGACATTGTTTTTGGTATGCAGCACCACCACCTTCATCTGACGGAGTTTGACAGAGTTATTAACGGCAAGGGCTCCGTTGAATACAGAGAGCAGCTTTGTAATAAGTTTGCAGATATCGGTTTCCCCGTTATGTTCACAGGCCACTCACATATGCAACACATAAGAAAGCTTACAAGTCAGAACGGTAATCCTTTCTACGAGGTTAACGTGGCATCCATAAGTGGTTACCCTGCTCCTATATGCTACGTTGAGGCGACAAAAAATGGTCTTGATATTAAGACGGAATAACTTGAGGCATTTGAGTACAACGGCAAAATTTACACAAACGATTACCTTAAGGAGCACGCAACAAAGCTTTTTACAAAAGTAATCGATGCCGCAGTAAAAAACGAAAAAAGAGACTTTGCTGCACTTGTTGTTAGCGTTGGTATCAACGAGGAAAAAGCCAATAAAATGTGGAAATTTGCAAAGCCTGTTTTAAAATGGCTTGATAAGCTTACGGTTAAAAAAGCTGCAAGAATAATGAACTTTATTTCCTTCGGCAAGGCTATTGATAAAAAGGCTGCAAAAGAAATCGGAAACGTAAAGGTAACGGAAATAATATTCAGTACCTTCCACTCCATTCTTGATGGTTCTTTAACGAAGCACTCGGAAGGCTCTGCTTACTACATAGTATTTACACAAGCTCTTGCTTTCCCCTTAAGACTCGTTAAGAAATTAAGAATCAAAAACGGTGGTCTTATTAGAACGTTGACGCATTTAAAAAATGCAGCCCACGAGCTTATGACAGGTGGACCGCTTGATAACAATAATTATTTTATTAAGTTTTAAATAATACATACGTTAAAAGGTTCTCGGAAAATCCGAGAACCTTTTATTTTAGCCTATAAATATAACCTCTGTATCCGTAAGCTTTGCAAAAAGCTCAATATCCTCTTTTTTGAGTGCAGTGGAAACAACTGCGTGGTGAGCGCCACCTGCATAAATCCACCTTTCTGCACCGTCGGAGAAATCGGGAAGAATCTTCCACATAACTCTTGCAACAGGAAGCTTGGGCATTTCTTCAGGCTGCTTTGTAAGCTCAATATCTGCACAAATAAGACGGAAATGAGTACCCATATCAACCATAGAAACGGCAATACCCTTACCCTGAATACCGTCGAACACAAGTCTTGCGGGATCAGCCTTTCCACCGATGCCTAACGGATGCACCTGAATCTTTGGCTTGGAGGCAGCAAACACAGGGCTAACCTCAAGCATATGAGATGCAAGCTCTATTTCCTTGCCTTCTGTAAGGTCGTAGGTATAATCCTCAAGGAATGCAGTTGCACCATCTCTGCCCTCTGCCATTTTACAAAGCACTGCCATAAGAGCGCTTGTTTTATAGTCACCCTCAGGTCCAAAGCCGATGCCCTTTGACATCATCTCCTGTGATGCAAGTCCGGGAAGCTGCTTTAAGCCGTGAAGGTCCTGGAAGGTATCTGTAAATGCACCGATATTATTTTCATTAAAGAATTTCTCAAAGGCAACAACGTATTTAACCTGCTCCTTGACAGAAGAAATATTATCTGTATCAAGGTCGTATTTTGAAATAATTTCGGAATATTTTGCGTTAATTTCATCCTCGGTAACGTTATCTATAATATCAACCAAATCACCGATACCGTAGTAGTTAGCGTTCCAACCGAAACGAATCTCACTCTCTACCCTGTCACCATCCGTAACGGCAACGTCACGCATATTGTTGCCTAACATAGCAACCTTAAGATTGTGAGAATAGTTCATTGCAAGGCAAACGTCTGTAAAGCGTTGAATTCTTTTTAAAACGCTTTCGTTCTTATAATAGCCTGCAACAACCTCACGTTTAATATTGAGACGTGTGCAAATAAAGCCGAACTCTCTGTCACCGTGAGCAGATTGGTTAAGATTCATAAAGTCCATATCAATCGTTTTGTAAGGAAGTGCCCTGTTATATTGAGTATGTAAATGAAGAAGTGGCTTTGTGAGTGCCTGAAGGCCTTTAATCCACATTTTTGCAGGTGAAAAGGTGTGCATCCAGGTAATTACACCAACACAGTCCTTATCTGCAGAGGCTTCAATCAGAACATCCTCTGCCTCTTCACTGCTACGAACGGTAGGCTTCCAAAGAACTTCTACCCTGTTGATTTCTTCGTCAAGAAAGGTAACCATTTCCTTACTGTCGAGCGCAACCTGCTTCAAGGTCTCCTCACCGTATAAATCCTGACTACCTGTAATAAAATATAATTTTTTCATATACTTACTCCTTAAGATTTATAAGTTATATAATTAATTAGCTAACGATAAAATTCTGTGTAGCGTAGGTATAATATTCTGACAGTTGGTTACAGTAAATACCTATGCCGATTTCATTAAAAGCGCTGAAAAGCATATTGCTTCTGTGTCCCGGAGAATTGTACCAGCCGTCTGTAAAATCATAAGCACAGAACGGATAGCCTGCCATTATATTTTCACCGTAGCCGTAGCAATCTATCTCAAACATTTCGATTCTGTCTGATACAGTTTCACCGTTTGGTGACGTGTGGTCAAAATAATTATTTGTAGCCATATCCTTTGAGTGATACAAGGCTACCTCGGCTACCGAATCACTAAAGGTAAGTGGCTCAACACCGTTAATAGCACGGCAACCGTTTGTGGAATGGAATATCAGCTTTGCGTTGGAATCGAGATTTGAAAAATCATTAAATATATTAGCGTATTGGATAACACTTACGTACATTGCGTAAGCCTTGCCCGTATCTACTCCGTCAACAAACGGAAAAACAAATACATCATCGTAATAAGCACCGTCACCGATATTGCCGATATTATATTGAACGTTGTCAAGAACAACGGTTGCATCCACGTCATTTGTATAGAAGCCTGTTACTCCAACACCTGAGGTATAAGTAATTATGCAAAGACGGGTATAATCGTCAGCATAGACGTAATGCGTGTACGCATTGGTTTCATCTGCATCGTAAAGAATTTCCGTCGGCTCACCGAAGGTTTCTGCTAAGGCTTGGTTGGTTGCACCGAATTTTATGGTTTTATCATAAATAATTATTGCTTCGTTTTCATATTTTTCGGTACCGCACACAGAACAAACGCCATCCACGTAATTATGAGGCAGCTTTGCTTTTATTCTGTTTCGTGTAACGTTATGCGATGCACAATAGGAGGACTCTAATCCTGATGACGTACAGCTTGGAGTGGTTACGGTTGACCAATCATCAAATTCAAGAGTCTGTGTTACGTCCATACCTGAAGCAATTCTTAAAACACCGATAACGTCCTCGTTTGTGAGCATAGAATCAAAATCAACGTCACCTAAAACGTCGTACTCATTGTTGAGGCTATAATAGTTAGACTTGTTTTTAAAAACGTAATGAGCGTCTGCAATGCTTATAACACCGTCTGCGTTTACGTCACCTAAAAGACAGGCTTCAACAGCCCCTGCATTAACAATAAAAAGACAAGAAACAAAAAGTATAAATGAAATTCCTATAGAAATAACGCGTTTCATAGCAAGACTCCTTTTTAAATACTTGTTTGTTAAATAACCCTTTATTTCCTCATTTAATTTTATCACAATAAATTTAGATATACAATTGTTTATATTATAAATATTTAAGATACTATATTTGTTAAGAGTACATAAAAGGGGCTGTAAAAAAACAACAAGTTTTTTTACAGCCCCTTTTTGGGGCTAGGAAATAAAGATGCAGAACGGATAAACCGAGTCCCGATAAGGCTTCAGGCTTATCGGGATTTGCCCGAAGGCGTACA
>X40_Bactrian_Camel__coassemble_124_pt1 | contig 14776 bp, 8 predicted proteins | sample X40_Bactrian_Camel__metabat2_low_PE_002 | metagenome-assembled genome bin X40_Bactrian_Camel | reverse complement strand
GGGATGTAAAAAAAGCGCAGACCGCATAAAACCATATATACCAAGGGTTTCCTACAGTAAAAAAGCTGTAAGACCCCCATAAACATATTCAAAAATCAAAAAAACAAGAAAAATTAATGTTTTATGCTACGAACAAACCTCGCCACTCGACGTACCTTTGTACGCCTTCGGGCAAATCCCGATAAGCCTGAAGCCTTATCGGGACTCGGTTTGTCCGTTCTGCATCTTTTTTTCCTATCCCCAAAAAGAGGCTGTAAAAAACTTGTCGTTTTTTTACAGCCCCTTTAAAAAGGATTGATTTTATGCCACCACTTTCTATAATGATAAAGCCTGCGTCTGCGTTATGTAATATGCGATGCAGATATTGCTTTTACCATGACGTTACGGATCACCGTGACGTTAAAAGCTTTGGTCTTATGAGTGAAGAGACGGCAGAAAATTTAATCGTAAAAGCTCTTGATTTTGCAGACGGTGAAAGCATTGCTTTTGCATTCCAAGGCGGAGAGCCGACTATAAGAGGTCTTGATTTTTTCAGGTACTTTTGCAAAAAGGTAGATGAACTAAATCTTAAAGGCAGTAAAATATACTACGGCTTACAGACAAACGGAACACTCATAAATGACCAATGGGCAAAATTCTTTAAACAAAGAGAATTCCTTATAGGTCTCAGCCTTGACGGTGACTTTGCGAACAATTCCTTCAGAATTGATGATAAAGGCGAAAACTCGTACTATAAAATAATTAAGGCGGCAAATACATTCGAAAAGTATAAGGTAGATTTTAATATACTTACCGTTTTAACAGGTAGATGTGCAGAAAACATTGACGATATTCTTAAGCACTTTAAGAAAAGGAATTATAAATATCTGCAATTTATTCCCTGTCTGAGACCCTTTGGCGACACAAGCGAAAGTGAATTGTATATGACGCCTGAACAATATAAGCATTTTCTTATACACGGCTTTAATGCTTACGTTAAAGATTACGTAAGAGATGAATATACAAGCATACGATATTTTGACAATCTTGTACATCTTTATCTCGGTAACCCGACAGAGCAATGCGGTATGTGCGGACACTGTACTCATCAGTTTGTTGCAGAAGGTAACGGCAATATTTACCCTTGCGACTTTTACTGTACGGATGAATGGCTCCTTGGCAATATTAACGATGAAAAGGAAGGCTTTGATACACTTGCCCATTCTGAAAAGGCAATAGAATTTTTAAGAGAAAGTCTTGTAACTACAGAGGAATGTAAAAAGTGTAAATATTTTGCACTATGCAGAAGTGGTGGTTGCAAAAGAACGAGAGAGGACAGAAACTATTGCGAAAGCTACAAAGCGTTTTTTGATGCTTGTCTACCCTTGTTCAGAGCGTTTATTGCGGAGAAAAAATAAAAAATCTGGGACATTTTGTCCCAGATTTTTTATTTATCATTCCTTATTAAATCTTCTAACGTTTCACCTTTTACTGCAACGTAATCCTCATTACCATTTACCATAACAATAGGCAATTTTGGATTTCTATTATAGTTTGAAGCCATTGCGTAGTTGTATGCACCCGTAGTAAGCACTGCAATAAGATCTCCCCTTTTTACGCTTTCAGGAAGCATAATTTTAGGTTGAATAATATCTCCACTTTCACAGCATCTGCCTACAAGGTCGCAAGAAAAAGTGCATTGCTCCTCTGCCTTATCTGCAGCAATAACGGTATATGCAGATTCATAAAGAGCGTAACGAGGATTATCCGTCATACCACCGTCAACGGAAACGTAATTCTTGTAGCCCTCAATACGCTTAACGTTGCCGACTCTGTAAAGAGTTATGCCTGCATCTGCAACGATGCTTCTGCCCGGCTCAAGATGAATCTCCGGCATAGTTAAATTAAGCTCTGCGCACTGCTTCTTTACGTATTCTGCAACCTGACGAATATTATCCTCAATATCTATAACAGGATCACTCTCGGTATAACGGACACCGTAGCCACCACCAAGGTCAAGCACACTTGCCTCAAAGCCTGTTTCAGCCTTGACGTCTGCAATAAATTGAAGCATAATCTCTGCAGAGCGTACAAATACGCTTGACTCAAAAAGCTGAGAGCCAACGTGACAATGAAAGCCTAAAAGCTTAACGTTAGTACAGGTTAATGCTTTTTTGGTAATTTCCATTGCGGCGCCTGTTTCTATAGGAAAGCCGAATTTTGAATCAACCTTACCTGTATTAACTGCCTCGTAGGTATGGGTATCTATACCCGGTGTGACACGGAAGATAATATTTTGCTTTATGCCACGCTCACCTGCAAATTTGTCAATTGCAAGAAGCTCCTCTTCGTTATCACAGGCGAAGCAACCAACTCCGCAATCCATTGCAAAATTTATATCGTAATCGTTTTTACTGTTTGAATGGAAGCAGGTGTTGGCCATATTGAAGCCTGCTGCTTTTGCAGTGTAGATTTCACCACAGGAAACAACGTCTGCACACATTCCCTCGGATTCTACAATATTGTAAATCTTTTTGAAGGAACAAGCCTTGCTTGCATAAAAAGGCTTAGCATTTTCTCCGAAATACTTTTTCATAGCATTTACGTAAGTACGGCAATTCTGTCGAATCTTTTGCTCATCCATTACGTAAATAGGAGAACCGTATTTTTCTGAAAGCTCAACGGTACTTCTGCCACCGAAATAAAGTATATTATTTTTTACACTTAAATTATTTGAAATCATACGTTAAGTCCTTGTTCCCTCATAAGAGCACGTAATTTTTCCTCGTTCTGAGGCTCCATTGTTGTAAGAGGAAGACGAAGGAAATTCTCTCCGAAGCCCATTGCAGCAGTTGCAGCCTTAACAGGAATTGGGTTAACCTCACAGAAAAGTGCATTGATAAGAGGAAGAAGCTCAAGCTGAATCTTACGGCTGCCCTCAAGGTCACCTGCAAAGAATTTATCGCAAAGCTCAACTGTTTTGCGAGGAAGAATATTTGAAACAACGGATATAACACCTTTTCCGCCTAATGACATAAGAGGAACAACCTGATCATCGTTACCTGAGTAAATATCGAACTCACCCTTTGTGAGAGCAGCAATTTCTGCAATCTGAGAAATGTTGCCACTTGCTTCCTTAATGCCTACAATATTCTCGTGCTTTGCGAGAACTGCACAAGAAGCAGGAGTAAGGTTGCAGCCTGTTCTTGAAGGCACGTTATAAAGAATACAAGGCTTTGTTGAGGCATCTGCAATAGCAGTAAAGGACTCAATGAGGCCCCTTTGAGTTGCCTTATTGTAATAAGGTGTAACAAGAAGCATTGCATCGCAGCCGATTTCACAAGCGTATTTTGTAAGCTCAATTGCATACGAGGTATCATTGGAGCCTGTGCCTGCAACAACGGGAACCCTGCCGTTTACCTTTTCCATTGCAAAGCGAAGCACCTCTTTGTGCTCGTCATCTGTAAGAGTTGAGCCCTCACCTGTTGTACCTGCAACAACAAGAGCGTTTATGCCTTCTTCAATCTGCCATTCAATAAGTCTCTCGAATGCATCGTAATCAACACCGTTTGCATTCATTGGGGTAACGATTGCTGTACCTACACCGCGGAAAACTGTTTTTTTCATAATTGTACTCTCCTTTGGTTTTACCAAAAAAATAATAGTTGCCGGAAAGCAACTATCCACACAAAAATACAACGTTGTATAAATTATGTTAGATAGCGCTCCACTTAATATAAGTGACAACAATAAAGATATTATTCCTTATTGCCAGAACGATTTGTGCCAAAAATCGCCTTCGGCACCTGCACCTTTCACCGTAAAAGCCTTGGCAGACCACAAAATTACGGTTACTGATTACACAATGCACCTCTATCGGTTGTTAATAATATAGCATAGGTGCATTTTATTGTCAACAATAAATATTATAAATAAGTGTAAATTTATTACCTTTTATTATAGAAGGCGAAAGCCTCGGACGAATCCGAGGCTTTCTAAAAAAGGGAAAAAAGAAAAGAGAAGAAATCAAAATTTATACCGTCTGAACTTTTTTGCAAAAACCAGACCAAAAAGAAGAAAACAAACGGAGATAGCGAGATAAACACCGATTTGTTTGACCTCTTGCGAAATATAAAATCCTGTGTCTGCAGACGAGTCATCCTCCGTATGTTGATTTCCATTACGGAAACCTTCGTTTTGAGAGGCGTTGCCGTTGTCTGCTTCACCTTCCGCCTGACTGAAATCTTCATCAAACTGAAAATTGCCTCCGGGCATTTGAGGTGCTTCACCTTGTGGGAAATTACCGTTGGGCATTTGTGGTGCTTCACCTTGAGAAAAATTGCCGTTGGGCATTTGTGGTGCTTCACCTTGAGAAAAATTGCCGTTGGGCATTTGAGGTGCTTCACCTTGAGAAAAATTGCCGTTGGGCATTTGTGGAAATGAATCACCGGAAAAATCATTTGATTGAGAGGTAGTATCACCTAACGTGCTTGTAACTGCAGAAACCAAAGCAGGTGCAACAGATAGTCCTGAAGCCGAAACAACACTTGAGCATATCAAATTACTGTTTAAATCACCGAATTGTTGTGCCTTGTTCCCGTCATTTGAAGCGTCATCTTGGTTTGTTGACTGATTATTATTAAAACCAACAAAATCCTTTTTGCCACCCATACCCATTGAGCCCATATCGTTTACGTTGAGAGAGCCTGTGTCAATTAAGGTGGAGCTGTTTTCACTCTGCCCTTGAGACGTGGACGGTATATCACCTGAAAGCTGACCTGCAACACTTTCTGCTCTCAGTAAGCAAAATTCCTTTAGTGCAGTTACGCCCTTTGTGAATTCATCGTAAGAACAAAACGAGGTTGCATCCTCTTTTACGGCTGAAGACAGGTAACCGTATACCGTTTCAAGCTTATTTTCAAAATATCCGGTTTCAAATATATTTGAAATGAAATACTCCATTCTTTGATGATAAAGCTGAAGATATTCTTCGTTGTTAAAAATCCAAGCTATCATAGGCCTATCCTGAGCATCGCCACCCGAAACAGGTGAATCAATAGGAAAATTAACAAGAGTTTGGGCGTCTGCGCCTGACATAAAGCCACCGAAGGCAAGATTATAATCCCACGGCAGCATAGATAAAATGCCGTTTTCCTCATAAAGATAGTAATTGTGAATCATTTGCCCTGTGTAGCTATCAAAGTTACAAACAAAATTATGAACTACAAAATAGTCGATTACCTCTTGAATATCTACACAGAGGGAAATATCCGTACCCTCGTTAAGAGCCTTGAGAGACGCAACAAGACGGGCTTTGTCCTCATTGGTAACGTTTGTTTTTGCATTGCCGAAAATATTTGAGTAACTGTTATAATCATCGTCAATATACTTTAAAAGCACGTCATCAGAGCCGTTTGCGCCACCCATTCCACCAAAGTTACCTTTATTTCCCGACGCATCAGGTGGCGTGAAGCTACCGTTCTCGTCTGTTGACGCTTGTGGTAGCGTAAAGCTACCATTCTCGTCTGTTGACGCTTGTGGTGGCGTGAAATTATTATTTTCTGTTTGTGGTTCTTGCGAGTCGGAAAAATCATCTGCTTTGGTTTCGTTGAAGGTAGACTCGGAGAAATCCTTCCCGTTGCCTCTTCCTCCACCCATACCGGTATTATCAGGCTTATACAAATCACCGTCGGAGGTACCGTAATTACGCTCAATAAAGGAGTCCTCTATACCCTCTACTGCAAGATACACTCCGAAAGGCTCTCCGTTAATAAGAATATTTACAAAGCTACACAAAGGAGACGGTACACCTTGCTCACGCATAAGGGTATAAACGAGATAGTCCTTCATATAGGTGTTATCCTGAATAATATTATTAAGACTCAGCTTATCGAGTCCGTAATACGTCTTGCTATCGTAATGATCAAATTCAATTTTAAAGCTGTAACGATTATTTCCGTACTTTGAGACAGAGCTTAACGAAGTATTGCCCTTGGCTCTTATTGCAACGTTGGAGAAGCTCTCGCCGTCAATAACGGCAGTACAAACGGAATATTCTTCGTTTTCGCAGGTTTCGATAAAAGAAGCCCAATCATCCATAACAACATCAATGGTATGAATATGGGAATCATCAAAAAGCCGATTCTCGTAGGAAAGCTCTGTTACGCCTAAGCCGTCGAATACACCGAGACCCATTCCGACAATTGAAATAAGAACTGTAAATGCCAGTATTACACAACAGATTTTGTCAATGTGTTTATTGGTTGACATCTACTCACCCCATATATTCACCGTTGTAGCTTACAAGAACAACGTTGTTTACTCCGGGCATAGCTGATACGGTATTCACAAAGCTTGTATCCTCAGATTTAAGACGAAGCTCAAGATTAAGCTCAATGGAAGCAGACTGAACGGATTTGCTTTTGAGCACAAGCTTATTTGTATTATTTTTAAGATACTCCATAGCCTTCTTTTCCACGTCTTGATTTTCAACGTCAATAACAACAATATATGGATTGGTGCGAGACTTTTTGTTTACGAAAACAATAAGCACAACACCGATAATTATACTGCCCAGCACGGCGAGAGGAATCATACCTGCAGCAAGAACAATACCTACTGCTATTGACCAGAAAAGGAAGGCAATATCAAGCGGCTCCTTTATTGCCGTTCTGAATCGAACAATTGAGAGTGCACCGACCATACCTAATGATAAAACAACGTTTGAGGTAACTGCTAAAATAACAACTGTGGTTATCATTGTTAAAGCAATAAGTGTTACACCAAAGGATGAAGAATACATTACACCGTTAAAGGTTTTTTTGTACACAAGAAAAATAAATACACCTAAACCGAAAGCGAGTATAAGTGCTATTGCCATATCGAGAATGCTTACACTTGTAATATTCTCAAGAAAGCCTGATTTAAATACGTCTGAAAAACTCATAATAAACTCCTTAAATTATAATATTAACCGTAGATTCTTGAGGCTGCGTATTTTGAGAAGGCATTTGTTCTCCTGCCCTGAAGCTGAACAACATCTCTTATTACGTTGGGCAAAAATTCATCCCATTTAACCTCAAGTATTGAACCCGTGCTACCTGCAGGAACTGTAACCAAATCCGGATTCAGAAAATCAACAGAACTCATTGCAGTTCTGATATTGTAATCAAGTGTAACACGAACGTTCCCTGCAGCGTAAACAAACGGCTCACGTGTGTATTCTACAATACATTTTGGTCTGAGACATTGAGTCTGAATTTTAAAATAGAACTCCTTTACTAACGCTTTATCGCTATTTAGCATAAAATAAAAATCGTTATTTAATATCCTGTTAACCTCTTCCTGAGAAAGCTCCACTCTATCCTTCATGGAAAGTCCGTTAACCTTTGATTTTTTCTCTAAAAAAATAGATGAGAAATCGTTATTATAGGCACGTATTCTGAATTTTTCGCGTTTATTTACACCGTTGATTTTTTCAAGCAGCGCCTTATCGTACAGATTATCAAAATACAAGCTACGAACTGTGTAGCTTCCTTCAGGACAATGCTTATCACGTTTGCAAACTGCACCTAAGCGTTGACGCAGGGAAACCATATCGGAAAAATTTATTTCCTGTTTATATTCGTTACGATATTCCAACTGTCCGCCTCCTTTGAGTTAAATTATAAATACCAAACCTTAGAATAAGTTTAGAAAAACAAAATTTTAAAATAAAAAAGACCCGTTTTTGAAACGAGTCATTTTACGTTATAGCTTAACTATAAATTTTATTGAATTATTATCAGAATACTCTGCAGTAACGGAGCCACCGAGAGCCTTGGTTATTGATTTGGCAACGGAGAGTCCTATTCCGTAGCCACCTGATTTTTGGGTACGGGCATCATCACCTCTGTAGAAGCGATCAAAAAGCTTTTCAGGTGAAACGGAAGGCAAGCTACTGCAATTATTTTGGGTAACAAAGATTATTTTACCGTTAACCTTTTCTAACGTGATTTTTATCACACCGTCAGCAACAGAGTATTTTACGGCATTATCTATAAGAACGTTGAAAAGCTGACGTAAATTTTCAGGTACGGCAGAAAAATGCACCTCGTCCTCAAGCTTCAATTCTATTGCTTTACTTTGAGCTTCGCAAAGCTGATAATACGGCTCAATAACGTCAACAAGAAGCTGCGAAACGTTTATATCCTCTGTCTCGCCCAAAATGACACCTTCGTCTGACTTTGATAACAAAAGAAGATTTTGCATCAGACCTGACAAACGGTCAACCTGTGAACGTATATTTTCGCTCCACTTGGTTTTGCCGTTGTAAAGCTCCATTGCATCTGTATTTGCAGATATTATGGCAAGTGGTGTTTTGATTTCGTGCCCTGCGTTTGTAATAAAGGTTTTTTGCTGTTCTATATTTTCAACAATAGGCTTAATCGCCTTACCTGAAATAAATATCACAAGAATGAGCATCAATATCCAGGCTGCAAAACCAAGAGCGATAGACAATAACAGCACGTAGCCTACGTTACGATACTGGTCTGTTACGTCAAGAAAAACCATAACACTACTGTGCTCCTGAGGGGAAATGGAATCTGAAATAACGGTAGCGTATTTAAAGCCCTGGGAATAACCGTCGAAGCTATTATTTTTTATTGCATCCTCGGCAATTTGCTTTGCAGTATCGGAATCCACGGAGGAAATTTGCTCAGAATCTACAAATAATATATTATTTTCAGAATCAAGGAACACAAGAAAATGACGGGAGGACATAAGTGTATCCTCGTTCATTGGTCTGCGAAAGAAATCTTTTTTATTATCCTTATGCTCCGGTGTGCCTGCAGGCTCCTTGTTGAAGGGCATATCCCCACGAGTTGCAAGGAAGAACACGGTTTCCTCTATTTCGTTATTAACAAAAATAACGTTAAAGATATTAATGGCACTCAGAAGCACTGTAAGTAACACGGAAACGGCAATCATAGCAAAAAGAACGAAGCGTTTTTTTAATACCTTAGCCATTTTGCACCTCCAGATAATAGCCTACGTTACGCCTTGCTTTTATTTGAACACAAGAGTTTAAAGTGGCTAATTTTTTTCTGAGATACGAAATATAAACCCATAAAACACCTATTTCAGCCTCGGAGTCATAGCCCCATACGGAAGAAAACAGATTTTCTGTTGAAATACAGGTGTTTGCATTGAGCATAAAGGCTTCCATCAGCCTGTACTCAAGCTTAGGAAGGACAATACTGCTACCTTTACAGTACAATTGGTAATTGCGTTGATTAAGGCTCAAATCTCCAAAACTCAAAATATCGGGAGTAAATGCTTCGCGTCTGCGAAGCATTGCACGAATACGTGCCAGAAGCTCACCCATATCAAATGGCTTGGAAAGATAATCATCGGCACCGCAATCAAGCCCTTGGATTTTATCCTCCACCTGAGACTTTGCAGTCAGAAGAAGCACAGGTGTGCGAATGCCCTTTTGCCTTATTGCCTTAAGAACGGAAATGCCGTCCATTCCCGGCATCATAATATCTAATATTATACCGTCGTACTCATCACACAAGGCATAATCGAGAGCATCGGTGCCGTTATATACAGAATCGACAATATATTTATGATAAGTAAGGATATCCGTTACTGCCTCTGACATTGCAACCTCATCCTCTGCGTATAAAAGCTTCAACCTATCACCTCTTTTTATTATAAAAGGATTGTAGAATACGAACCTTAGTTCAAGCTTAATTCATTTGCAAGAGCTTCAAGCTGAGCAAGACTTTCATCGTAAAAGCCTTGGCAGACCACAAAATTACGGTTACTGATTACACAATGCACCTCTATCGATTGTTAATAATGTAGCATAGCATTATTTTAAAGTCAACTATAAAATAATACAAATAAATGCTCCGAAAAATAATACAAATAAATGCTCCGATAGCAGTATTTTATTATTAAAAAAGTGAAAACCAGATTTACTTATTACTGTAAATCTGATTTTCGCTTTATTTTTTATGACATTGCTTTATTTACAACTGCCTGATAATCCTCAACAGAAACACCTGCATCACCATCAAACCAAGCTGCCGCCATATAATAATTTTCATCCTCAATATCCGCTAAAGCATTCTGAGCAAGACCAACAATATAAACATCAAGTGCATTAACATATCCGTCACCGTTTACGTCGCCGTCTAAAATAAGCGTATAAGAAAAAATTATTTTACCGCTATCATAAATATCTACCACAGAGCCTGTACCGTACGAAACAGTATCGCCATAATTAAATGATGGTGTTGACTTATAACAACCGTTCTCAATATAAAAAGATTTAAGAAACTCATTACTGTTAAGCTCGTTTGAGAAAACAAAGCCGTTATAATAATCTACGGTTGTATTATTACTGTATGACTTTACATAAGTGAAGGTATTACGTATAAGATTACTTTTAATATTAACAACATTGCCGTTTTCCACACTTCTTGCAACACAGTAATAATATTTGTAATCTGCCTCATCATCGTAAGAGTTATCATACCTGCCTATAGGCTTGTAGCTGTTACCTCCGTTATGAAGCAACACAGCATCAGAACAATCTTTTTCGTTACAGCCATACCACAAATACGTAAGATTGAAGCCCAATGCTTCAAAAATGAGTTGTTGATCATATTCAGTCAATTTTTCAGCAGTATTGAGTACAATAGGATTAGTTTCGTTAAATTCAACATAATTAAGTTCGTTTGCTATGCAGTAGTCTGCCACAAGAGATTCTGCCGGTGCATAAATAGTTGTACCTGTGGGCTTAGAAATATTACCACTTTTAACGTCTGTACCTATAAGAACAATACAATTATCCGGAACATCGTAAACATTTACGGCATTTTCAAGAACCAGCTGTTCAATTGTTACGCCCTCAAAAGCATTTTTTTCTATATCCTCAAGATAAGGTAAAGTAAGGGTTGACGATGCTCTTGTTGAATAAATAGCGTATTCACCAAGACTCTTTAAATTTAATTTGGAGAAAGGATTAAGGCCTCGGCAATTATAAAAGGCATAATCATCTGCATCAGGAATTCCCAAGCACGTAATTGATGATAATTTTACACAATCACAAAATGCATACTTACCGAAACGTGTTACCGTACCAAGCTCAACAGAAGCAAGAACACTGTCACCTTTAAAGGCGTAATCGTTGACCTCTGCCAGAAGAGGAAGCTTGGCAGTTGTAAGCGCAGTACATCCGCTGAATGAACCGTAACCTATGTACGTTGCATATGGGAACGTAGCCGTTGTTATATTTGTATTTTCAAAAGCATAATCACCTATTTCAGTAACCTTACCGAAGGTATACTCTGCCAATGCTGTATCGCTGAAGGCGTATTGACCTATACTTGTTGCACTCGCAAAAGAAACACTTGTAAGGTTTTTGCAACCGTCAAATGCGTATGCAGGTACAGATGTAAGGCTGTCTGCGCTGAATTTCTGCAAAGAATCAAGACCACTGAAGGCACCTACAATATCACTATCTGAAACTGAAACAAGAGAATTGAGAGATACATTGGCAAGATTTGTACATCCGTCAAAAATACTCAAATCAATTTCCTGAATTGAATCAGATTCAAAGCTTGTAAATGCTTTGCAATTATAAAAAGCACTTTCACCAATTGTTCTTAAATTATCAAAAATTACACTTTCAAGAGAAGTACAATTATAAAAAGCCTTGCTTTCAACCTTTGTTGCATCAGGAGCAAAAACACTCGTAAGTGTAGTTACATTTTTAAAACATTCAGAAGGAATAACATCTATAATATCAAGCTCTATAACCGAAAGACTGTCGAAATCGGAAAAGCTGATGCTTCCAAGGTCTGTCATATCATCCACATATATTTCTTCGACCGTAGCCTTCGCTGAACCAAAAATATCGTGCTCATAAGTTTCGAGATTATAAAAATCAATTATTTTTAGAGGGTTACCGTCAAAAGCATTTTTACCGATAGAGCTTGCATAAATAATTACATCAGAGAGGGCACAATTTTTGAACGCCTCTTCACCTATGGTGTGTACTTTATTTATTGTAATTGTGCTGAGATATTGGCAACCACTAAAGGCATATGCAGGAATCACTTCTACATAGCTTGATTTAAAGGTTTTAAGATTAGGGAAACAAGTGTTAAAGGATATACCTTCGGGTATTTTGGTATTACCGTTTAAATTCACCGATGTAACTGCATTACAATTCAGGAAAGTGTCTGCATAAAGTTCTTTAACACCGGTTAAGGTAACACTTTTAAGTGTAGGTATATTAGCAAAGCTACCCTCACTAACTTCAGTAAGCTCAGGGAAATTCAGTTCAGTTAATGCTGTGTTATTAAATGCATTTTCACCGATGCTTTCAACAAGTGTGCAGGTTACACTTGAAAGAGCAGTACAATTCTTAAAAGCATTATCGGGTATGGATGTCATATTACTACCCTGAAAGCTTTTAAGTGAAGGGAAAATAGTAGCAACACCTTCTTCCGGAAAAAGTATATCGGCAGTACCTAAAAGCGAAATATATTGTAATGCCGAGGCACCCTCAAGAACACTCAAATCAAAGCTTGTTATTCTTGAAAGAGAAAAAGAGGTTAAGCTATTGCAATTATTAAAAGCAAATTCTTCTACTATATCTATAACATTACTGCTCACTTTAGTTAAGCCTGCACCATCAAAAGCATAAGAGCGTACTGTTTTCAGTGCAGTAAAGCTACTAAGATTTTTAAGCGCAGAACAATCTTTAAAAGCGTATTCTTCAACTGTTTCGGCTACATTTACGGTAATTGACGATAATTCAGTGCATCCGCTAAAGCATTCCTGCGGAATTGTAACCAAAAGCGGTAACGTTGCAGTTGTAACGCTTTCACAACCTTTAAATGCACCTTTACCAACAGAGGTTGCATTTGATAAACACGCTTGTGTAAGCGTAACACAATCCTTAAATGCATATTCTCCGATTTCGGTGGCGTTTGCAACACCAAATTCTGTTAAGCCCGAACCCTCAAATGCATTATTACCTATTGTGTTAATAACGGAAGAGGAGAAAGATGTAAGCATTTTGGTATTATAAAAAGCACTATTTCCTACGTTAACTATTTTATCATCTGTAATTGAACAAAGAGAAGAGCAACCATAAAAAGCATTATCGCCAACATTTTCTAACGATGCACAGGAAACTTCACTAAGAGCACCACAGGAATTAAATGCATTACTTTCAATATTGACTACACCCGGTGCAGAAATTTCACTTAAAGCAGAACAACCGGTAAACGCACCTGTTGTAATTGTAGTTAAGGATTTTTCAAAGGAAACAGATACTAAATCAGTATTATTTGAAAATGCAGATGACGAAAGCTTCATAATACGCCTTCCATCCACATAAGACGGCACGTTAACAACCGTATCGGTACCATTATATGATACAAGCACGTTATTTTCATCAACGGTAAAATCAGAAATATTACCGTCAGCTAAAGTATACGTTACAGATTGTGTTGCACTGTTGTACATATTTTCAGACACAGCAAATGCACTGAAGCTTGTAGTTTCATCTATATAAAAAGGTTCTGAATAACTTTTATATGTAACATCACCTGTTACCGCATAAAAAATTTCAGCATTTGCAGTAGCACAAGATAACGACACCTTCATTTTGCCTAAAAAGGTACAGGAATCAAGCTCAAAATCAGGCGTTGCAGTTTTGCCCGAAACAGTTGTTTTTGTATCCGGGTAAACACATTTACCTGTTGGCGAACCATAACACCACTCTGTTTTTTCAGAAAGTGCAAGGCACACCTCATCAGGTGTATAAGAAGGATTTTTGCCAAGAACATATGAAGCAGCCGCACAAATAAACGGAGCCGCCATTGAGGTACCTGTAGATAATTTATACGTATTACCAATCCACGAGCTGAGAATATTTTCTCCGGGTGCTGCAAAATCACAAGGAGTTCCATAGTTAGATGTACTTAGAATTTTACGAGAATTAGAACAGGACATTACTGATATTGCCTCTTCAAAGCTTCCGGGTGAATACGTTGAAGATGATAAATCAACACCTGCATTACCTGCTGCTACAATAACACAAATACCCGCATTGTATGCCTTAAGCACAGCTTGCTCAAGCGTATTACTTGTGCCCTTCATAGACATACTGAGATTTATTATATCAACGCCATCCTCTATGGCTGCATCAATGGCTAAAGAAATCTGAGCCGCAGTTCCCGAACCACTTGCATTAAGTGCTTTATAAGCATAAACAGTTACGTTACTTAAAGTATTAGCTACAATAATTCCGGCAACGTGCGTACCGTGACCACGATCATCATAAGCTGTTCCGTTATCTGAAACACTATTAAAGCCGGAGTCCACTATCCTGCCGGAAAGAAATTCATGGTCAGTCTGCACACCTGAGTCAATAACTGCAATTTTAACAGAGCTACCACCGGAGGACGACTTTTTAGCCGTTGTATAACCAAACAAATTAGACTGAACTGCAGTAGGATAATCGGCACTGCTTTCAAGAACAACACTATCCTCAACAACAGCCTCCGTTAAAATACTATCCTCTTCAACGTATTCAACACATTCAAGAGAAGAATAGTATTCTTTCGCAGATAACATAGATTCCTTTGATGAAAATTGAAGGATATGTAAATCATTATAACCGTAAACATAACCAACAGAATCTCTCTCATCAAGAATTTCTGTTGATTTTACAATTAAACGGTTAGTACAATCTTTATTATTTAAAGATTGCTCACCTGCCCCAGCA
>X40_Bactrian_Camel__coassemble_123_pt1 | contig 14895 bp, 13 predicted proteins | sample X40_Bactrian_Camel__metabat2_low_PE_002 | metagenome-assembled genome bin X40_Bactrian_Camel | reverse complement strand
ACTTGGGATTGTCCGATTTTTCAGAAAAAACAACAAATCGTCTCAAAAAAGAAAAAGATAATAAAAAAGCAAGTTCTTGACGAGAACTTGCTTTTTTCGTTCATTCATTCATCCCACAGCATTTTTTGTATTTCTTGCCGCTGCCACATGGACACGGATCGTTTCTGCCGGGTTTTTTATCTGACTTTTTAGGCTCTTTTTTAACTGTGCCGTCACTTGAACCGGAGGTAGACGTAATTTTTACGGTAGCCTTTCTTTCAACAGGCTCTTCCTTACGGATTCTTGACTGAAGCACAAAGTCAACGGTGCCCTCACGGATATTGTTTGTCATTTCCTCAAACATATCAAGACCTTGGTCACGGAACGCAATTACAGGATCCTTTTGACCGTAGCCCATAAGGTTCATACTGCGTTTTAACTGATCCATTGCATCAATGTGATCCATCCAACGAAGGTCAACGTTTCTGAGTAAGCCGACACGTTCAATTTCCTTGATTGCCTCTTCACCGAACTCTTCCTTACGGCTATCGTAAATTTCCTGAGCCTTGTTAAGAAGCACCTCTGCAATATCCTCGGTTTTATTAAGGTCTGCAATATCATCCTCGGTAATGAGCCAGGAGTATTTTGCAAGGAGACCTGCTTTGTTCCACTCGTCTTTATCTACCTTTTCAGGACAGTAGAAATCAACGTACTCTGAAATAGTATCAACAATCATTCTTTGGATAAGTGCACTCAGGTCCTCGCCGTCAAGCACCTGATTTCTTTGACCGTAAATAACCTCACGCTGCTTATTCATAACGTCGTCGTATTTAAGCACGTTACGGCGTATAGCAAAGTTGTTGCCCTCAACCTTTCTCTGTGCACTTTCGATTGAAGAGGAGAAAATCTTTGCCTCAATAGGCATATCACCAATGCTCTTAAAGGCATCAAGAGTTACGTAGAAACGGTCACCTGCAAAGAGTCTCAAAAGATCGTCCTCTGCAGAAAGGAAGAAACGGCTTTCGCCGGGGTCACCCTGACGACCTGCACGTCCACGGAGCTGATTATCGATACGTCTTGATTCGTGACGCTCTGTACCGATAATGTAGAGACCGCCTGCTTCACGTACCTTTTCTGCTTCTGCAGAGGTTTCTTTTTTGAACTCTGCTTCAAGCTCTCGGAAGGTGTTACGTGCATTTATAATATCCTCGTTATCTGTTTCTGCGAAGCCTGTTGCTTCTGCAATGAGCTCATCGTCAAAGTCCATTTTCTTCATACGGTCCTTTGCCATAAACTCAGGGTTACCGCCCAAGATAATGTCGGTACCACGGCCTGCCATATTTGTTGCAATTGTAACGGCGCCGTATTTACCTGCCTGTGCTACGATTTCTGCTTCTTTTTCGTGATATTTAGCGTTGAGCACCTCGTGCTTGATGCCTTTTTTCTTTAAGAATTTTGAAAGCTTTTCACTTTTTTCGATGTTAACAGTACCAACGAGTACAGGCTGACCTTTTTCGTGACACTCTGTAATAACGTCAACGATAGCGTTGAATTTTGCGTCCTCTGTTTTGTAAAGCACGTCGTTATTGTCAACACGTGCAAGAGGCTTGTTTGTTGGTATTTCTACAACGTCAAGGCTATAGATTTCCTGGAATTCTTCGCTTTCGGTCATAGCAGTACCCGTCATACCTGAAAGCTTTTTATAAAGACGGAAATAGTTCTGGAAGGTGATTGTTGCAAGAGTTTTGCTTTCGTGCTCAACCTTAACGCCTTCTTTTGCTTCAATTGCCTGATGGAGACCGTCACTATAGCGTCTGCCAAGCATAATACGGCCTGTAAACTCGTCAACAATAAGCACCTGACCGTCTTTTACAACGTAGTCAACGTCCTTCGCCATAGTACCATGAGCCTTGAGGGCTTGGTTAATGTGATGCTGGAGCGTAAGATTCTCTGCATCCATAAGGTTTTCGATTTTAAAGGCAGCCTCTGCCTTCTGGATACCTGATTTTGTAAGAGTAGCAGATTTTGCCTTTTCGTCAACAAGGTAATCGCCGCCTTCCTCGTCAACAATATCCTCTGCGTTGAACTTACTGTCAAGCTCCTTAACCTTTACCATTTTAAGACGGCGCACAAAGTCGTTCGTCATACGGTAAAGATCTGTGGATGCCTCACCGATACCTGAAATAATAAGAGGAGTTCTTGCCTCGTCAATGAGGATTGAGTCAACCTCGTCGACGATTGCAAAGTTGTGACCTCTTTGTACACGCTGAGAAGCGTACATAACCATATTATCACGAAGGTAATCGAAGCCCATTTCATTGTTTGTACCGAAGGTAATATCCGCGTTGTAGGCTTCTTTTCTTTCGTCGTTGTTTTTTTCGTGGATAATAAGACCGACCTTAAGTCCAAGGAAACGGTAGATTTTACCCATCCACTCAGAGTCACGCTTTGCAAGGTAATCGTTTACTGTAACGATGTGCACGCCATTGCCTGAAAGTGCGTTAAGGTATGCAGGAAGAGTAGCAACAAGCGTTTTACCTTCACCTGTTTTCATTTCTGCAATTCTGCCCTGATGGAGAATGATACCGCCCAAAATCTGAACAGGGTAATGCTTCATTCCAAGTACACGCCAAGCAGCCTCACGGCAGGTGGCAAATGCTTCGGGTAAAATATCGTCAAGAGTTTCACCTTTTTCAAGTCTCTCCTTTAACTCAGGAGTTTTTGCTTGAAGCTGTGCATCGGTAAGCTTTGAGTATTCGTCCTCAAGGGATAAAACCTTGTCCTTGATGCTATTGATTCTCTTGATTTCTTTTGAAGAGTAATCACCAAAAAGTTTTTTGAATAAAGACATTTTAAATATCTGTCCTTTCGTTAATCTGAAATAAAATTATACAAATATCATTTTAACATATAACAACACACAATGCAAACAAATTATAATGTAATTTTAAATATTTATTTTTTATTTACAAAAGCACGTTAAATTGTTACCATTATTTTATAAGAACAAAATTTTTGCAACAAAAAGTGCATTTACAGACTCTTTATGTATGAGAGCATAAAAATCCTCATAGGAGGTGTCCATATGGAAACAGAAATTCATTCCCTGGTAGAACGTTCAAAATCAGGGGATTGCCACGCATTTTCACAGCTTTATTCTCAGTATGCCACAGATTTATACCGTCTTGCCATATATATGATGGGCAATAAAGCTGATGCTGAGGATGCAGTGCAAGAGGCAATGCTTTCTGCTTGGAAAGGTGTACATAACCCGAAAGAAGATGCATCCTTCAAGGTGTGGCTTTTTAAAATTTTATCTAACAGATGCAAAACAGAATTAATGAAACGCAACAAGGCTCCCGACGTTTTACCTGTAGAGGAATACGATTTCCTTATTGACGGTGAAGAAGAGTCAGGCTTTCTCTGTGCCGAGCTGAAGGACGCTCTGCAGAGCCTTACGCCGCCGGATGCTCAAATCATAATGCTCTCAATAATCGGTGGATTCAAAAGCTATGAAATAGCAGAGATTTACAATATGGAGCCGACCACAGTCCGTTCAAGGCAAAAAAGAGCCCTCGAAAAGCTAAGGGTAATACTTTCCTGAAAGGAGAAGAGTTATGGATAATGATTTTAATAAAGAAATTTTTACCGAAGAAGAGCTTAACGGCTTAAATGTGAAGCTAAAAGAAAAAGAGAATATTCAATTGCCTGAGAATCTTTCTGCTGAGAGTATGGAAGCAATGCTTCTTAATCCTCAGCCAAAGCTTGAAAAGGTTAAAAAGGCGAAGAAATCAAGAAAAGGCATGGCAGGTTTTGTTGCTTTTGCCGCGTCCTTTGCAATAATTGTAACGTCTTTATTTATTGCAAAGCCATGGGAAAAGGATAAGCCATCACCGAACAGATTGCTTCCGCCGGAGATAGCTGTTGCAGAGGATTATTCTAAAATAGAGGCAAAATTTCTTTCTTACGCAGATAGCTACAGTAAAGCAGAAATGTATGGTCTGCTTTACGGATACTTTACCGATGATGCAGCGGCAGATATCGGTGTACCTGAGGCAGGTACGGGAAGCAGTTCAACAGTTGTCACAGCTCCTGCCGCACAGAACGCAACCTCAAACAGTGTAGATAAAAATCACGGCGAAACCAACGAGCAGGTTGAAGGCGTTTCCGAGGCAGATATATTAAAAAATGACGGCGAGTACCTGTACGTTGTAAATCCTACGGATTATTACTACTACGGAGTTGTTGGTACAACCGTTGCTGCCGGAGGAACAGACGATGCTCAAGAGGAAAAGGCAGAAAAGCCGGAGTATACCTACGATTGCTCAATCGATATTATTAAGCCGTCGGAAAAAGGTGAGCTTGAAGAAATTTCTACTGTAGAAATTTCTGTTGACGATAGCAAAAACATCTCTTTTATGGATATACGGGAAATGTATATTTCAGGCAACAGACTCATAGCTATTGTTGACTGTACCGTTGAGGACGAGGAGCAAGAAAATACGCATTTTTATTATTATAATTCATATCGTGGTCTTACAATGGCAGTCTGTTTTGATCTTACAGATAAAGAGAATGTTACCGAGCTTTGGAGAGTTTACCAGGACGGTGCATATATTTCCTCAAGGCTTATAGGTAATCAGCTCGTGCTTCTTTCAGAGCATCACGTTGATATTTCTCAGGATGATGAGGACATTGTTGAGTCTTGTGTCCCCAAAACTGCACAGAATGACGGTGAGCTTTCCCGTATAGCCTGTGATTGCATTTGCATAATGGAGGAGATTAACGATACCTCTTACCTTGTTGCATCAACGATGAATATTGTCGATTCCTCTACCATGGAAACGAAGGCAGTGCTTGGTGGCGGCGGTAACGTTTACTGCACAACACAAACACTTTACGTTACAAGCACCGAGTATGAAACAAAGACTGTGGCAGAAGAGGTTTTTGGCGTAACAGAGCAAAAAACAACAATTTGCAAATTTGATATAACCGATGGCAAAATCGAGTACGTTAACAGCTGTTACGTAGACGGCTATGCGCTTAATCAGTTCAGTATAGACGAGTACAACGGCTATTTGCGTATTGCCACAACCTCAGGTGATTGGGGCGATAGCCTTACAAATCAAGTCTACGTTATCGATAAGGATTTTAAGGTTTGCGGTAAGGTAGAAAATATAGCGCCGGGCGAATCTATACGCTCCGTAAGGGGTATCGGTAACACAGGCTACGTTGTGACCTTTATGCAAACAGATCCGCTTTTCGTTATAGATTTCACCGATCCTCAGGCACCGCAAATGAAGGGTGAGCTTAAGGTAACAGGCTTCTCCTCTTACCTTCATCCCGTTGGAGAAAATCTCCTTCTCGGCATAGGTCCCGACGGTGACGAAAACGGAACGAACAACGGTATGAAGGTTTCACTTTTCGACGTTTCCGATCCGGAGAATCCTATAGAGGCAGATAAAATCGTGGTTAAGGGCATCAATACACAAAACCGTTACCTGAATATTTATTCCTCTTGCTACAGTACTCACAAGGCAGTGTGCTGGAATGATGCGGAAAACGTAATGTATATTCCGTATCGCAAAATGGACAGCATTTTTACCGATACCTCATATTACAGCACGTCAATGTGTATAATGGGCGTTAAGGTAAACGAAAGTGAAAAAACTCTTACCACAGACGGCGAGTACGTTATGAATTGTGATGATAAAAACTGCTTTAACGGCTTGTCGAGGGTAACCTATATTGAGGATATTATTATCGGCTTTGAGGAAACTATGGGTGGACTTGTAGCATTCGATAAAAAGACTCAGACGTTAACAGACGTTATTAAGTAAATTCAATATATAATTTTTCAGGAGTGTAAATTTCGGTTTACACTCCTTTTACTGTGCATTTTTTGTTGTAATATTCTATTTTTTGTGATAAAATCAAGGTATCAATTTTCAGGGGTGTTATTATGGCAGAAATGACTAAAAAGGAAAATACTCTTCAGGTAGTAAAATTTGCTCTTTTTTCTGCATCTGCAGGAATAATTCAGATTGTATCCTTTACAATTCTTAATGAGCTTGTTGTTCCCAATATCAATATAACCAACGAAACGGTTATGAAAATTCTTAGCGCAGAATACGGTGTTTGCTACCTTATTGCACTTCTTCTTTCTGTTATATGGAATTTTACCTTCAATCGCAAATTTACCTTCAAATCTGCAGCAAACGTGCCTGTGGCTATGCTTAAAATTTTAGGCTTCTACTGTGTGTTTACACCTGTTTCCACTATAATCGGAGAGCTTGTAACACGTTCAACCACCTGGGAATTTGCAGAGTATATCGTCCTTGGCTGCACCATGATAACAAATATGGTAACGGAGTATTTATTCTGCCGATTTGTTGTTTATAAGGACAGTATGAATACTAACGATTTAGCAAAAAAGGAAAAAGAAAATGTCTCAAAATAAAAACAAAACAGATTCCGCAAGGCTTTGCCCCGTTTCACGCAAATGTGGTGGCTGCCAGCTGATGAATCTATCTTATGAGGAGCAGCTTAAATATAAGCAGGCAAAGGTTGTAAGACTTTTGGGCTCCTTTCACAGAGTTGCATCAATAATCGGAATGGAAACGCCCTTTCATTATCGTAATAAGGTTCAGGCAGCCTTTGGCAGAACGAGAGGCGGAGAGATTATTTCCGGTGTGTATCAGTCAAGCACACACAATATCGTCAAAACCGACTCCTGTCTTATAGAGGATGAGGTAGCAGACCAAATAATTTTAACTGTCCGTAAGCTTATAAAAAGCTTTAAGCTTACCGTTTATGATGAAAAAAATTCAAGGGGCTTCCTTCGTCACGTGCTTGTAAAAAGAGGCTTTGCTACCAATGAGCTTATGGTTGTGCTCGTTACAGGTACCTCTGTTTTTCCGTCAAAAAATGATTTTATAAAGGCGCTCTTAGAGGCTCATCCGAATATAACAACAATCGTTCAGAACGTAAATAATAAATTTACAAGTATGGTTCTCGGAGATAAGGAAACCGTGCTTTACGGCAAGGGCTACATTGAGGATATTCTTTGTGGCAAGCGCTTTCGTATTTCGCCCAAATCCTTTTATCAGATTAATCCTGTGCAAACAGAGGTGCTTTACGGTAAGGCAGTTGAGTTTGCAGAGCTTAGCGGCACCGAAAGAGTAATTGACGCCTATTGCGGAATAGGCACAATAGGTATCGTTGCATCTGACGGAGCAGGTGAGGTTATTGGCTGCGAGGTCAATGCAGATGCAGTTCGCGATGCAAAGGTCAATGCAAAATTAAATGAGATACAGAACGTAAAATTCTTCTGTGCCGATGCCGGTGAATTTATGCTTGGTATGAAGGAAGCAGGGGAAAAGTGCGACGTGCTTTTTATGGATCCGCCACGAGCAGGCAGCGACAAAAAGTTTTTATCGTCGGCAATTTATCTTGCACCTGAAAAAATTGTGTACATTTCCTGTAATCCTGAAACACAGCAGAGGGATTTGTTTTATCTTACTAAAAACGGCTACAAGGTTAAAAAGATTCAACCTGTAGATATGTTTCCCTTCACAAACCATGTGGAAACTGTAGTTCTGCTAAAAAAACAATAATTTTACAAAACACAAGAGAATTTACCTCTTGTGTTTGTTTTTGCACCAAAAGTTACGAAAAATTCCCGAAAAATTACCAAAATTTTCTCAAAACCCTTGACGAATTAGTGCAATAGTTATAAAATTGTAAAAAAGAGACACTTTAAGCTTACTGGAAGGAGGATAATAATGGCGGGTTTACTGTACATAGTTTTTAATGCGTTTTGCATTTTGGAGCTGTTAACAATTTTCCTCAAAATCCATAAAGGCGTAGACAGACGTATGGGTCAGGTTATGCTCGGTTGGTTTATTGTGGCTTCCGTTATTCTTCTTTCAAGTGATATTGTATGGGGCTTGTTTGAGTATTATATCGGGTGGAGCAAGTCAAGATCCGCCTCGTTTCTTGTTAATAGCTTTTATCATATCTTTACAGGCGTTGTATCTTACCTGTGGTTCCTGTTTTCCGAAAGTGAGCAAAAATCAAGGCTTGTTCAAAGTAAGAAGAGTCTTTTATTGAGCCTTTTACCCTTGTTTGTACTGGTCAGCCTTGTTGCAGGCTCCAACGTTCACGGTTGGGTATTTTATATTGATGCTGAAACTAACGAGTACCACCGAGGCAAGCTTTATTTTCTAATAATTCTTATTTGCTTCTGGTACATTTCTCACACAACCGTAAAGGCTCTTGTAAAAGCAAGAAGAAAAGAAAATTATCTGCGTAAGAATCAGCTTCTCACCTTGGCATCCTTTGCTTTATTCCCATTGTTTGCAGGCTTTTTGCAGGTGATTTTTGTGGGTTCACCAATGCTTAGTGGCGGCATTGCCTTTGCCGTGCTTCACGTGTACATAAATTCGCGAGAGCAGCTCATATCCGTTGATCCTATGACTCAGCTTAATAACCGTAAGCAAATGGAGTTCTATCTCGATGGCAAAATGAGAACGAAGAACGATAACAAGGAGCTTATAGTTTTCATTCTTGACCTTGATTATTTCAAGCAAATTAACGATAGATACGGCCACGTGGAAGGCGACGAGGCAATTATTATCGCAGCAAATACGATTCGTCAAATGGTCAGCAGAACAAATTTCTTTGCTTGCCGTTACGGTGGTGACGAGTTTGTTATTGTCGGTGAAACAAGTAAGGATTTCAAGCCAAAGGAATTTCTTGCGGAAATAAATGAGCTCCTTGCCGAAAATACAAAGGCAGAGGGCAAAAGCTACAGCCTCAAATTCAGCGTAGGCTATAAGCGTTATTCACCTGAGTTTAAGGACGTGCGTGAATTTATTGCCGCAGCAGACGAAGGATTGTACACAATAAAAAAATCACGTTCAAAATAAATTTATTACGAAATATAATATAAGCCGTCTCTTTTTTTGTGAGACGGCTATATTTTTTTGCAATATTTAATAAAAAAAGGTTGACTATAAAAAAATAAGGATATAAAATTAAAAAGTATTTTTTATTAACAACGGAGTGATTTATATGATAAAAATCGGTCTTTACGGCTACGGCAATATTGCCAAAGGCGTAGAATGTGCAGTAAAGCAGAATCCGGATATGGTAGTATCCTGTGTTTTCACAAGGCGTAGCCCTGAAAGTGTGCAAACTATTTCAGGTGCACCCGTATACAAAACAGACGACGCTTTGGCACATAAGGACGAAATAGACGTGCTCGTTATGTGTGGTGGCTCAGCCACAGATTTGCCGGAGCAAACTCCTGCCATGGCAAAGCATTTCAACGTTGTGGATAGCTTCGATACTCACAAAAATATTCCTCTCCATTTCGAGAACGTAGATAAAGCAGCCAAGGAAGGCGGCAACGTAGGAATAATTTCTGTTGGTTGGGATCCGGGTATGTTCTCCATTAACCGTCTTTACAGTAGCTGCATTCTCACACAAGGTGCAGACTATACGTTTTGGGGCAAGGGCGTAAGCCAGGGCCACTCCGACGCCATAAGGAGAATTGACGGTGTCCTTGACGCAAGGCAGTACACTATTCCTGTTGATGAGGCGCTTGATGCCGTAAGAAGTGGCTCTCAGCCTCAGCTTACAACCCGTCAGAAGCACACAAGAGAATGCTTCGTTGTGGCAAAGGAAGGCGCCGACCTTAAGAGAATAGAAAATGACATCGTTACAATGAAAAACTATTTTGATGAGTACGATACAACCGTTCATTTCATTTCACAGGAGGAGCTTGACCGTGACCACAAGGGCATACCACACGGCGGCTTCGTTATCCGTACAGGCAAAACAGGTGTAAATAATGAAAATAATCACGTTATAGAATATAGCCTTAAGCTTGATTCTAACCCTGAGTTCACGTCTTGCGTTATAACTGCTTATGCTCGCGCAGCATACAAAATGGCAAAGGAAGGTATGACAGGCTGCAAAACCGTTTTCGATATTCCACCTGCCTACCTCTCAAGCAAATCCCCCGAACCACTCAGAAAAGAGATGCTGTAATAACAAAAGAACCGTAAAACTTTTCCGTTTTACAGTTCTTTTTATTTTCACGCTTCTTTTTTGATTTCGCCTGCTTTTTTCAGTGAGGTTTTTGCAATGGCGGGACCTATTAGTTCATATATTAACGTACCGCACAAAATAACCGTTCTTATTTCCGTAGCATACTGTGGCACGACGTTTGATGCTGCCAAGGATAAGCCTATGGCAACACCTGCCTGTGGCACAAGTGCAGGGCCAAGATATTTGCGTATATTTTTGTCTGCCTTGCAAAGCGTAGCGCCCAAGGATGCACCAAATATTTTACCAATAACACGCACAACGATATAAATTATACCGGCAACGCCTACCGACGGTAAAACCGAGAGCTTAAGCTCTGCACCCGATGCTACAAAGAAAAGCATAAATATAGGTGGAGTTATCCTGTCGGAAAGCTTCATTATGTGATTTACGTCAGGTGAGAAGTTTGCAATAATTGCGCCCATTGCCATACATAGCAGCAGAGATGAGAAGCCGCACAGTGCAGAAAGTCCCAGCCCCATAAATATAAATGCAACGGTCAGAGACAGTCTGTTACCGTCTTTTTTAAAGAATTTGAGTGGCACAAGGAATAATAAGCCGAGTATCGCACCTGCCAGAAGGGCACCGCCTATTTCTATAACGGGCGTAAGCACAAGCTCCTTTGTATTTGTCGCAGTGCCCGAAAGTGCCGTGGCAATTGCAACTGCTATGGAGTACATAATCAGCGCAGTGGCATCGTCTACCGCAACAACGGAAAGCAGTGTTTCCGTAACGGGACCACGTGCCTTGTATTGCTTAATAACCATTATTGTTGCTGCAGGTGCCGTTGCCGCCGCAATTGATGCAAGCACAAGCGAAAACGGTACCTCGTTACCTGCAAGTATAAGTGCCATCGCCACAAAGAATACTGCAAAAAACGATTCCATAATGGCAATAACAATAGGCGTTACTCCTACTCTTTTGAAGTAAGATATTTTGAACTCGTTGCCTATAGAAAAGGCGATGAAGCCAAGCGCCGCGTCGGATATCACCGTAGCAGAGCTAAGGAAATCCTCGCTTATAAGCCCAAGCACACTGGGCCCAAGTAAAAGACCTGCAAGCAGGTAGCCCGTAACGTTTGGCAGCTTAATAAGCTTCACGAGTCTACCCAGAGCCATACCTGCAAATATCATTACGGCAAGGCTTAAAAAAGTATTTAAGGAAAATTCTTGCAGCATTACAGTGAAATTCCCTCCAAATAGTCAATAGGTACCGTAAAGAGTATGCCTGTGTCGGGCTTATTAAGTCCGCCTGTAACGTTATTTACAATTGCCGAAATTCTCTTTACGTCCTCGTCCTTTGCTACCATAATAATAGTTTTATTTTCGTGGTGAGACGGCTCAAGTAAGCTTCTGAAGGACATAAGGAAAAACATATCCTCTCTGTCGTGGTCAATAAGCTCCTGCACCATACCTTTGCTATCTATAATTGTTGCGCCTGAAATTTTATTTTCTGTAAAGCATTCAAGCAGCTCGTCAAGACACTCCGTCTTGTTAAGAATAATTGTAACAAGCTTCATAAATATTCCTCCTGTTTAAATTCCGTTGTAATTGTAGCACCGAAAAAATATCTTTTCAAGCACAAAAGTGCCGAATATAATATGTATATAAATATATTTTTTGTATTAAATTGAAAATGTTAAAGTTTTGTGTTATACTATCTGCAAAGGAGTTGACCTATATGTTTAAAAAAGTATTGGCTATTATTTTAAGCATTGTACTTGCAACAGGTGTATTTTGTGCAACTGTTGGCGCTGCAGACGTGCAAGGCAATATTTCCGATTTGCCTCTCGTTATGGTTGCAGGCTACAGTAGTCCTGAGCTTGTAATGACAAATGACGATGGCACTCAGACGCAAATCTGGGGACTCAATATGGATTCCGTTATGGGCAGAGTAATGTCCCGAATCGTTGACCTTGGCAAAGGTCTCGTTATGACAATAGACGGCAATCCTGAGTATCTTGGTATGGTTGTTGGTCAGGAGCTTGAAGAGGAGCTTGAATATTTAAAATTCAATCCCGATGGCACAAGCAAATATAACGTTACCGTTGCTAACCCTGAAACACAGGATAAAAATATGAAATATATTCTTGAAAACGGCTTACCTGCAGAATATATTAACGAAAGCGAATTGCTTCACGAAATTGCAGATAAATACGTTGACTCGGAGTACATATATTGCTATCAGGCAGACTGGCGTATGGGCATAGTTCATTGTGCCGCAGAGCTTGACAGACTTATTGAGGATATAAAGGTAATTACAGGTAAGGATAAGGTCAACCTTATTGCAGTTTCTCACGGCGGTCAGATTTCTGCAACGTACCTTTCTCTTTACGGTTACAAGCAGAGCGTAAATAACGCCGTGCTTACCGTACCTGCCATTGGTGGTGCTGTGCTTGCCTACGATATTATGAGCGAAAACGTTCATCTTGACGAGTATACTCTTATTTATTATCTTCAACACGGCTTTATTGCAGAAGGCGAATACGAGTGGCTCGTTGAGGCTCAGCAGTTAGGCTTCCTTGATGATATTATCGCAGAGCTTATTCCTTACGTTCACAACGTAATCGGTTATTGGGGCAGCATCTGGGACTTTATTCCTAATGAGGATTACGAGCAGATTAAGGCTATGCAGCTTGACCCTGTAGAAAATGCAGGTATCATTGAGAAAAGTGACGCTGCTCACCAAATTACTGCAAATATGCATCAGTCACTTCAAAAGTGCATAAATGATTATGATATTAATATCAGCATTATTGCAGGTACAGGCGTACCTTCCGTTTCAGGCGTTCAGAGGAATTCCGATGCCATTATTGGCACTAACGATTCAACGGGTGCCTTGTGTGCAGAGTTCGGCAAACGCTTTAACGACGGCTACATCGGTGCAAAAACTCAATGTGACAATCCTGCTCACGATCACGTATCTCCGTCCTTTGAGGTAGATGCATCCTGTGCATACCTTCCTGAAAACACCTGGTTTATTGACGAGCTTTTCCACGGTATGACCTTTAAGGATGAATACACCAAGGAGCTTGCACTTACTCTTCTTTTAACAGATAAAATAGAGAACGTGCACTCTGACCCTGCATTCCCGCAGTTTAAGGAGTCAACAAATGCAACAAATGCAGTTTACGCATATTTTGACAAGAGCCCTACAGGCTACGTAAGTGGCGCAGATGATTTCATTGTTATTAAAAATATTTCTGCTCAGTATCCTGTTAAAATTACTTCTGTTACCGTGAGCTGCGACAACGTTGTTGTTCATTCAATGGGCGCAAAGGCAATTGATCCCGGCGAAGAGATTAAGTTCGATTTTACGGGTAAAATACCTCAGGTCAGCAATGCGCTTATGCAGGTAGAGGTAAAATACGAGCTTGAAGGCAATACTCTTTCACCAATCGGCAGTAAGCTTTTTAATTTCAAAATTATGAATGGTGATAGCGTTGTTTACAATGAGGAAGAGCCTTTTGTAGATAGCGACTATGCAATGGGCTTCGATTCCTTTATTCCGGAGGACACTTCAAACATCCTTGCAAACTTAGGCTTGTCAAATCTTGTTAGCTTCATTTTTGACTTGTTCTTCTCCTTGCTTTCACAGTTAGGCTTAGGCTCATTTTTAAAATAATAAATAAACTATTGACTTATTGAAAAAATAGTGCTATAATTCGTAATCGTCGTGGAATGTCCACGGCGATTATTTCCTTGCTCTTAAATAGATATAAGAGCCGGAGTCCATAAGGAGGTGCAGACGATGTCAAATTACGAGACAATCATTGTTTACTCAGTTAAGAACGGTGAGGAAGCAGCAAAGGCTCTTTCAGAAAAGTTCAAAACAATGATGGAAAAGAACGGTACAGTTGACAGCGTTGATGAATGGGGTAAGCGTAGACTTGCATACCTTATCAACGATGAAGAAGACGGCTACTACGTTCTTTATAATCACACTTGCGACGCAGGTTTCCCTGCAGAGCTCGAGCGTGTTCTTGGTATCACAGAAGGTGTTCTTCGTTCAATGGTTATTAAGAAATAAGAGGTGTGAAATATGCTTAATTGCGCAGTTATAATGGGCAGACTTACTGCTGACCCTGAGCTTCGCCAGACACCAAACGGTGTTGCTGTTACAAGATTTTCTGTTGCAGTAGACCGTGGTTACGTCAGACAGGGCGAAGAAAGAAAAGCAGACTTCATCAACGTTGTTTGTTGGAGACAGACTGCAGAATTCGTTACAAGATATTTCTCAAAAGGTTCTATGATTGCAGTTCAAGGCTCAATCCAGACCGGTTCATATGAAAAAGATGGTGTAAAACGCTCTACCTTTGAAATTGTTGCAGATAACGTTAGCTTCTGTGGCTCAAAGAGTGAGTCAGGCACAAACGGTGCTCCAAGAGCAACCGAGTCAGCTCCATCTTTCTCAAACGGTAGCGTTGATGATTTTTCAGCACTTGCTGATGATGACGATTTACCGTTCTGATTTTAATAGGAGGTTAATTAATTATGGCATACGATAAAGCTGATCGCCGTCCTAACAAGAAGGGCCGCAAAAAAGTTTGCGCTTTCTGTGTTGAGAAGGTAGAAAAGATTGATTACAAAGATGCTGCTAAGCTTCGTCGTTACACATCAGACAGAGCAAAGATTCTTCCTCGTCGTGTAACAGGTACATGTGCTTACCACCAGAGAGAGCTTACAACAGCTATCAAGAGAGCAAGGATGATAGCTCTCTTACCATACACAGCAGACTAATCTTTTCCGTATGTTATAAGACAAGATAAATCTGAACGAAAAGAACAAAAACTTTCGACCTCAT
>X40_Bactrian_Camel__coassemble_122_pt1 | contig 14909 bp, 7 predicted proteins | sample X40_Bactrian_Camel__metabat2_low_PE_002 | metagenome-assembled genome bin X40_Bactrian_Camel | reverse complement strand
TATCAACTATGTTTAGTTATTATCATCATTTTGTTTATTGCTTAATCAGTTTACATCCCATATAATAAAGCTACGGTACCGAAATAAAAAACAAGGTGATAATTATGGAACTCGGTAAAAAAATAAAACAATTGAGATTGAACAAAGGTGTAACACAGGAAACACTTGCAAATTCATTGGGTGTTACATATCAGGCTGTCTCCCGTTGGGAGAATGAAACCACTATGCCCGATATTTCTTTGCTTCCGCAGATATCAGTTTTCTTCGGCGTGAGCATTGATGAGCTTTTTGAATTCACAGAGGAATCACAATACGAGAGAATTGAAAATATGCTCAACGAAAAATCATTACTCACAGATATGGAATTTGAGAATGCAAAATGTTTTCTTGAAAAGCAACTCACTAAAGAAAATGAAAATATCAATGCACTCAAATTACTCGCATGGCTTTATGCACACCGTGCAAAATCTTCAAATCTTCAAGCTGTTGAATATGCAAAGAGAGCTTTGCAACTTGGTGATACGAGCAAGAGTATGAACAATATTTTGCGGGATGCATACGGCTCACCACATACGGATTGGAACTATCGCAATCGTCATGAGCTTATTGCTTTCTACTACGAGCATTTGAAAGCACGTCCTGATGATATGAGAGCATACCGCTATCTGTTACCTGCCCTTATTGCAGATGGCAGAACAGATGAAGCAAAGGAAGTAATTAAAAAAATCAGAACACTTGAAAAACCTGAACTGCTATTTGTGTTTGATGCAATGATTCTTCGCAGAGAAGGAAAAGTAACCGAATCGGAAAACCTACTCAATGATATGGTTAAACAGTTTCCTGATAGTTGGTATACTTGGGCAATAGTTGCAGACTTCAAAGCAGACGATTGTAAATATGATGAAGCAATTTCCTGTTACGAAAAATCATTTAAACTCCAAGAAAAACCAAGATTTACAGATTCACTTGAAGCAATTGCACATATTTACGAAATCAAAGGTGAATATCAAAAATCGATTTTAGCCTACCATAGAATAATTGACCTTTTGAAAACAGATTGGAACATAACCTTTGGTGCAACAGTAAATAAATATCTTCAAAAGATTGATGAGCTTACAGGCAAAATGAATTAAACGAATGTGATGCAAACAACGGTGTACCCCGAAAGGTGCACCGTTGGTTTGGTTGTAGCTTATTCTTTGACTTATGCAGTAAAAATTTTTGACACATGGGCAAGGAATAAAAAAGAGAGCAGGGATTAGTTTTCCTGCTCTCACTATAACTCGTCTTATTCGGCTTTCTACAGGCATTAAACTGCAAATTTATACCTGATTACACAAACCTTTATATGCAATTAAAATCATTTAAATTTTTACATAGTTCATTTTTCATATATGACAATGTATACTGACATCTCTTTTCCTACAAGGAAATCATTTATTGTTTCCGTTGCGACTTGTAGTGCCTCTTCTTTTGGATAGCCATAAACACCCGCAGATATTAAAGGAAATGCTATTGTTCTACAATTGTTGTTATATGCTAAGTCGAGTGACTGTTTATAACAGCTTTTCAATAATTCTCTTTCGCCGTAATTTCCGCCTTTCCATCTTGGACCAACTGTATGTATAACATATTTACAAGGTAACTTATAGCCTTTTGTAAGTTTTGCTTGACCAACTTTACATCCACCAAGTTTTAAACATTCTAAAAAAAGACCTTTTCCGGCTGCTTTATGAATAGCACCATCAACGCCTCCACCACCAAGTAAAGTAGTGTTGGCAGCATTAACAATAGCATCGCACTCAACTTTTGTTATATCGTTTTTTATTATTTCAAGTGGCAATTCATTCACCTCATTAAATATAAAAACCAAAACTTTAAAGATAAGGCGGTAGTTCACACCACCGCCCAATCTCTAAAAATCAATTATTTGTTTTTCTCTTCATCTTTTTTCTTCTTTTTAACTACGAAGAATATGATGAATCCCGTGATGAGGAGAACACCAGCAATTGAGCCCCAACGAAGGAATGGATCTGCCCAAAAAAGTTTCCATGCGCTTGGTGAAATGTCGATGTCGGTAAATGTTTCATCGTATGTATTTGTTTTACCATCTGCATCAACCGCATTATCGTTACAAATAATCTGAACATTCTGGTCAACGCCTTCAGCAATTTCAAACACAATCTTTCCATCGCCTTTTTCAAGAGCTTCATCAAGTGCGTTTCCTGCATATTTTACAAGTTCTTTAATAACCTTGCCATTTTCATCTACAAGACGAACTATTATTGACTTCAATGCACCACCATCATCAGTGGGGATGATTGTAACTTTCTGGCTTTCAACCTGGTAGTCCTGTGCTGACGCAAGGCCTGAAACTGTTACAACAGGAGCAGTTCTGTCAACAACGAAATTAACTGTTGTGTCCTTTACATCGCTAAATGCATCATTACCTGCAGCATCTTTTGAGGAAACAACAAGCTTATACTCACCTTCTTGCTCAAACAAAGCTTTTTTGATTGTATATCTATACCTTCTCCAAACACCATTTCCGCCTGCTTGAGAAACATTATAATCTGTACCCTGAGTAAGCTCCTTGTTATTAAGAGTAACCTTGAATTCACTTAATTCATCAGCGTTAATCTCAACGATTACAACATCATTAAGAACGTTCTGAACATAGTAATTCTTGAGCAACTGCGCTGTTGATTCGTTTACCTCAAATGTAGAACCATCGCGATTCACAGAGAAAGTAAGAAGAGTGTCATTACCTGCACGATTTTCAACATATGTTGAGCCATTTGCTCGTTGCAATGTAACTTGGCTGAAAGCGTTACCTGCTTTATCAACAACTGTGCAAGAAATACGGTAAATACCATCCGCCTCAATGTTTCTTACTACATATGACATACCATTTGCGATAGTAGCTGTAGCACCTACATTAGCAACCAATCTATTGCCGTTAATGTCGGTAACTGAGATTTCTGGAACAAATTTATCAAAGTTTGTATCTGTTGCAGAAATTACAAAGCCTATAGTCTCAGCATTATTTGCAGATTGGTCAACAATTCCACTGATTGATACAACAGGATTTGTTTTATCCACATAGAATTCTTGCTGAACAATGTCTGCTGTTTTGTTTCCCGCCTTATCTGTGTAATCAAAATCGAATGTATAACGGGAATCAGCAGCATATGTGATTGTTGCTGTATGAACATCACCATTTGATATCCATTTGCTTACAGCAGGAAGTGTTGACTGAGCACCATTATCTGTTGCGTTAAGCTGGATATTTACTCTTGATGTTTCAAAGTTGTGCTCATTAACAACGATAGTTGCAATTCTCTGTGCTTTGTAATAGTTACCATTCAATGCTTCATTATTATCATATGTTACAGAGAATGTAGGAAGTGTTTTATCAACAGTAAACTTGGTAGGAGCAAGAGTCTTGCCGTAGTTCACTGGCTCGTTGTTGTTACCTGCAAGGTCTATATATGAAATATCAAATGTGTAATCACCATCTGCATTGTATGAAATTGTTGCTGTGTGAGTTGTTTTATCCCCGTTACCATCAGAAGAAACAGTTTTCCAACCTGAAAGAACAGGAATTATGTCATCAGTGTTGGTAATTGTAACCTTTACATCTGCAGGATTAAAGTTTCTTTCTGTAACAACAATTGTAGCAACACGATTATTCTTAAAGTATGTACTTTCATCAAAGCTTGTATCTCCATCATTATTATCATATGTGATATCAATACTTGGAGCAGTAATATCAAGCTTAAGCTCAAGTGTAGCTTCGTTTTCGTTGCCTGCATTATCAACAGCATATACCTTAACTACAACATCATTGCTGTTATTAAGCTTGCTGTCTACAACAATTGCTGATTGATTTTCCCAAAGTTGAAGAAGTTTATCTTGTGTTGGCATTTTCTCACCGAATGAGTAAAGAACACCCTCTTGAGTTTTCTCGCCCATATTAGTGATTTCATACTTTATTTCCTTCAAACCTGAATATGCATCACCTGTAACAGGGTCAATAACTTTAACTGCAACCGTAACATCTGATTTATAAATATCATTAATATCGTCTTCAACAGGAGTCAAAGTAATTTCAGGTTTTGTTGATTCAAGAGCTGGTATGAATTCTGGTTTTACATTATCCACAATAATACCATCTGTACTGATATATGTAACATTACCTGAATTATCAACAATACGAACATAAACTGTAAATTGTTCGTTTGCAGGAACCTCAAATGTCTCATCAAATGCAATCCAGAATTCTTCTGCAACCTTACTTAATTCAGATTCGGTATATGCTTTCACATCAGGAGTTTTATAATATGATACTGATTCAATACCTGCTGTGATATCAGCATTAGTATTGCTTACCTCAACTGTATCTTTGCTCCAAAGACCGAATGTAAGGAAGGATATAAGTTCATTCCATGTGCCCAACTCACCGACTGTAACTGTACCTGTAGGTGCAGTTTTATCAACAGTAAATGAATATGGAGTTACAGAGTCAGCTGGATTTATAAGGCTACAAACATTATCAGCTTTATCTGTATAGCTAATTTCGAATGTATACTTTGCATCTGCTGTGTAAGCGATTGTGGCCGTGTGTTTATCAAAATCAGGTGTTTCACCCTTTTCTGTGTTCCAATCGCTTATAAGAGCCTTACAATCCTCGATAACAACATTATCGGCTGCATCCTTTGCAGTAATCTTGATACCGGTTGTTGCTGCCGAAGCATCAAAATGATTTGCACGCTCTGTGATAATAACTGTTGCAATACGCTCTGCAGGGAAATAGCCGTGGTTATCTACTACCTTGTAATCTTCATTATTATCATATGATATATCAATCACAGGTGCTGTGATGTCGATATCAAGGGCAATATCACTATTTGAAACATTACCTGCATTATCTGTTACGGTAACATAAACTTTAACATCAGAGCTATTATTCTTTACAGAATCAACAATGATTGTTTTGCTGAAATCTGCACGAAGGTCAGCCTTTGTAGGAACGGTATTTGATTTTACGATATCATCTTCGCCCTTTTCCTTGATTGTAAGAGTACCGCCGTTGTTATTAACACCTTCAGCTCTTACATATTCATAAGAATAAAGAACTTCCCGTTGAGTTTCAATACCGTCAGCTTCAACCCAATACTCAACCTTCTGAATACCTGAATAGTAGTCATTCTTCTCGGTTTTATCTTTTATAGAAATAAGAACTTCTACATCATCATTATAAATATCATTTGCGTTTGCAGCTTCAGGAGTGAGTGTAATTACTGAGTTTGTCTTATCAACGATATATCCATCAGAATTAAGATAAATATCATTACCCGCTTCGTCTGTAACTTTGAGATATACTGTCAATCTTTCATCATTAGCAACTTCAATTTCGCCAGCATAATCTACCCAGGTATCTACTGCATCAAGTTCTGCTACAGTTAAAAGCGCTGAACTATCAGTTTTATAATACTGAATGTGAACAGGGCTTGTAATATCATCGGCAGTTGCTGAGATAAACACAGTTTCATTTCCCCAGAGACCAAAGGTAAGAACATCAAGCAATTTATCCCATGTATAGGTTGCAACAGTAACTGCACCAGTGGGTTCTGTTTTATCTATTGTGAAGTTTGCAGGAGCTTTTGTACCTTCTGCATATACAACTGTCTCATTGTCATTGTTTGCATTATCAGTATATGAAATGCTGAATGTATAATTTGCTTCAATTGCATATTTGATTTTTGCTTCGTGAGTTGATTTATCAGGATTTTCTGTATTTTCTGTAAGTTTCCATTCACTGATGAAGGAATCTTTATCAATTACATAACCATTTTCATCAAAAACAGCATTACCATTTTCATCAACGTATGAATTTCCATCTTTATCAACTGGTACATTACCATTAACATCAAGAGCCTGAATCACAATACCATTTGTTGCAATTTCAGCATTAAATGAATTGGGTCTTTCTGTGATAATAACGGTTGCCTCGCGATTACCAGCAAAGTAACCTCTTTCATCTACATCATTACAAATATTAGTATCATAACTAATATCGATTGTAGGAGCAGTTTCATCAAATCTTAATGAAACAAAATCGTTTTCTCCGTCGTTATATCTGCTAACATTACCTGCATTATCGGTAACTTCAACGAACAACCTAACATTATCGCTGTTGTTCTTGGAAGCATCAACAATAATTGTCTGTTCAAATTCTGATTTCAGGTCTGATTTGGTAGGAACGACATTTGTTTTAATAATATCAGCCTTACCATTTTCCTTGATTGTAAGAGTACCGCCGTTGTTATTAACACCTTCAGCTCTTACATATTCATAAGAATAAAGAACTTCTCGTTGAGTTTCAATACCATCAGCTGTTACCCAATATTCAACCTTCTTAATACCTGAATAATAATTATTGGCCTCTGTTTTATCTTTTACGGAAATATTAACGCTTAGATTCTCTTCATAATAATTGTTTATATTAGGTGCTACATAATCCAATGTAATATTACTTGGTTTATCATCAACAATATAACCATCACTGCAAATATATGTTACATTATTTGCATAGTCAGTTATTTTGAAGTAAATAGCAAACTGCTCATCTGGAGAAACAGTGAACTTTGCATATTCTGTCCACTCATCCTCTGTGAGAGCTTCCAAATCTGCTTTTGCGATAATCTTATCGCTATTTGATTTGTAATATTCAACCTTCTTAATTTCGCCTGTAACATCATTAGCTGTAGCTGATACAATTACAGTTTCATTGCTCCACAAACCAAAAGTGAGTTTTTCGAGAAGCACGTTCCAAATATTATTGTCAATTGAAACAGTGCCTGTTGGTGCATCAGTATCAACTGCAAATGTATTTGATGCATATTGCTCAGCTGACAGAAGAGCAACATCTTTATAATCAACAGTAAATGAATATCTTGCATCACCATTAAAGGTAATAGTTGCAGTATGTGTTGCATCATCAGGGGTAGCACCCTCTACGCTTACCCATTTTCCAATTGAGAAGTTACCTGCGTTTGTACCTTTTGCATTCTTAGATGTAACCACAATGCCATTTGTTGCAGTAACTTTGTCAAATATTGATGTTCTGCACTTGATTGTAACATAAGCTTCTCTGTTTTCGTTGTAATATACAACGCCATCAGTACCTGTTCCCTTAGAAGCAAGATCCTGATATTTAACAGAGATTACAGGTTCATTTACAGAAACTTTAAGTGTTTTTTCAGTTGTATACTCGTTGCCTGCATTATCAACAACTATAACTTCAATTTTAACATTATCGCTGTTATGCTTTTGGGCTTCAAGTGTAAAGTTAATTGTTTCTGAGTTTGTTAATTCGTCAAACGCAGGATTTTCTTTTTCTGTATATACGATAGTTTTATTATAAACTAAATCAGCATCAGTATATCTTGCATCATAGGAGCTATAAGTTTTATATGTAACTTCCTTTATACCTGATGAAGGAGCTGCATCTGTTACATCAATTGCAACCTGAATATCTTCGGTATAATAATCTGTTCCCTCTGCGGTTTCAGATAATGTAATTGTTGTAGCAGGCTTAGCAGCATCAAAAACAATACCATTTGAAGAAGCATATACATAGTGACCGGCTGTGTCTGTTACTCTTGAATATACAACGCATGTTTTATTTTGCGGGATAGGCTCATTAGTTGTCCATTTGCTTTCATCGAGAGCGTCAAGGGCATCCTTATCCATAACCTCTGTTGTTGAATAGTCAACATAATAAACCTTTTCGGCTACCTTTGAAGTTGAATCGCTTGCTACTACTTCATAACGAACCTTATCTTTATTCACTTTACCTTCTTTAATGAATGTTAAGAGGTTGTCCCATACAGAAAATTCTTCTACCTTAAGTGAAGCTGTAGGAGCGACTGTATCTTTTTTTATTGTAACGCTAAGTTCCTTTGAGAAACCTGTTACCTTTCCGCTACTGTTTACTTTCTTTGCATAGAATGTTACTTTTTTAGTACCATCATCTGTAACGGCATCTGTTAAAACATCGTGCCAATCAGAATTTTTAATTGACCTTGAATAGCAGAGTTTATAGCCTTCTTTTGCAACCAAGGAAACATTTGATGTATACCAACCGCTATCATTTTTAATAGAACCAGAAACTGTATAATAATCAGTGTCTGCACCTTCTAATGCTGTAAATGTAACATCATATTCTGCAGCTGGTGATTCTTTGTAGTTATTATCAGCTGCCTTAACTGCAACAATAGTTGCTGTACCTAATTCATTAGAGAATTCGATAACACCAGTTGAAGCATCTATAGAATGGATTATGCCATCTTTATCTTCTTTTACACTGTATGTAATTGCACCTGTACCAAATTTCTCGCTACTTGGTGTTGCAACTGGGTCAACAAAACTATCAGAAGAATAAGCTGTATATGATTTGTTCGGGAAGGAAATAGTTTGGCTCGCTTTCTCTACAGTGAGTGTATAAGAGCTTACAGCAATATTATATCTGTCGTTAGATTCAAAAGCTGCATTAACAACAATTGTTCCGGCGCCCTTAATGGTGAATTCGCCTGTGCTTGCGTTGATTTCACCATCAACAAGCTCACTACCTGTTGCGATAGAATAAACACAAGAAATATCACTCTCACCTGCTACAACAGCACTTGATGTTGCAGCATTAACAAACTTATTGTCGTTAAGGTTAAAGGTTGCTGTCGGAGCTGTACCTAATGCAAAAGAAACAACTTGATTTGCTTTATTAATTGTAAGCGTATAAGATGCGCTTGAAGCTTTATACTGTTCTGTTGCTTTTGCTGTTGCAGTAATAGTAACAGTACCAGCCTTTAAGGTTTCAACTTCACCTGTTATTTTATTAACCTTTGCAACAGTCTCATCACTTGATGAATATTCTATTTCAGTTTTAGCAGTTGCTTTATTTTCATACTCATCACCATATGTTATTGCAGGTACAACTGTATCTTTAAATTCAACAGTCTGCTCAGCAAGTGTAACTATGAGTTTATATGAAATATCTTTTTTAATAAAACGATCATCCTCAGGGTTAGTAGCAGTAATAGTAACAGTACCAGCCTTATGGGTTGTTATTTTACCATTGTTGTCAACAGATGCAACAGAATCATCATTTGATTTGTATGTTATTGGAGAATTTTCGCCACCCATAGCAGCATTTTCAAATTCTTCGCCATAAGCGATTTCTTTATCATCAAGGCCCTTTATGAAAAGGAATTCTGCCTTTTGTTCCGCTTTATATATAGTAAGATTATATGATGCTGAAACATCTTTGTAAAGATCGTTCCCTGCTATTGTAGCGGTAATTTCAACCTCACCTGACTTATGTGTTGTAACATTACCATCTTCATCTACAGTAGCAATAGAATCATTGCTTGACTTGTACTCTACCTTACCTTCAACACTACCACCGGTAGCAGCGTTTTCTAATGTATCACCATAGAAAATTGCATCAGGATATTTTTCTTCAAATACAATTTCATCCTGCTCAGCTTTACCTGCTTCAATTGTATAAAAGCTTTCCACATCATCGTATAATTCGCCACCATTCATAACACCTGTGATTTTAACCTCACCAGGTTTTAAGAAAGTAACTTTACCTGTAGAATCAACTTCTGCTATATCTTCGTCATCGGATGAATATATTACATCCCCGCCATTACCACCGGAAAGAACATTGGTGAAAGAATCTTTCCATGTTAAGTTACTGGGAACACTATTTAACCATTCAACGCTAGCCTGTGTACCTTTATCAATTTTTACAGTAACTGTTGCGGTTGTTTTGAGATATTCTTCAGTTTCTTCAACTGTTGCAGTAATAACTACTTCACCTACTGATACGCATGTGATATCGCCAGTATTTTCATCAACAGTAGCTACAGTATCATCAGAAGAAGAATATTTTACTTTTGCATCAGCGTAAGTTTCACTTTTTGCAACGATACCACTGATTACATCTGTTGTATATTTATATGTTACTTTTTTATCACCAAAATCAAAATCAGCTATCTCTTTCTTGAGAGAAAGAGTGATTTCGTTGCTTGCATCTAAAATAAGTTTTTGTGAAATCTTTTTAAAGCCATCCAAAACAGCTGTTAATGTGTATTCCTGGTCAGCATACACATTAGTAATGGTAAATTCACCATCAGCGTTAGTTTTGGTGTTGTATTCACAATAACCTGTAACAGCGATTTCAACATCTTCTAAGGGATTGTTTTCATCATCGCGAACAACACCCGCTACTGTAAGTGTAGCAAGCTTTTCTAATCGGATATCAATGTCTGTTGCAGTTTCAGCATTAATTACATCTTCAACTTTTTCATATCCAATTTTTTCAACAACATATTTACACTCGGTGTTTTCAGGAAGTGCAACTGATGCCTTACCGTCAGCATCGGTTTTCACTTCTTCAACACCATCCACATCAAATGTAAAAGTTGCGTCTTTGATAGGACTATCTTCAGCATCTTTTACTGTGAAATTATATGTTGTTTCGCTTGGGAGCGCAAATGCGATTATTGCACTTGCTGGTACCGATGTTGCAATCACGAGAACTGACAACAATGCAGCAAGAACGCGATTTGCTTTGTTATTCTTGTAACTCATAACTTCTCAAACATTCCTTCCTTATTTTTTTATAAAATTTATAATTTTTACCATCTGTTATACAATGCATAACAAACAAAAAAAATACAATCGCTATAACCGGAAACATCACAAGTTGAGGAACATAGTGGAAAATTATATCACTGATCATCAAACATATTCCGATGCCTAAAATAATATAACAAATCAAACTCAACGGCTTTTTGGAAAATGTGATAACACCCGGGTATTTTTGAAAATCAAAATCAATATTATCTGCTTCCCTCGAAATATATCGAAGTAAAATTGTATCAATATATTTGGAAGCAACGCATCCAACAATTATGCCTGCCCAAAATAAAAATGCAGAAACATAACTCAAAACAACTTCAGCTTTTTCGGGTAAATACAGTAAAAAAGGAATCAGAATCAATGCCAGTGATGACACCGCAAAGGAACTGAACATAACAATAAACGGTAACCTTGCTCTTCTCACTACTCTATTCATACTGTAATAACCTCACTTGTATGAACAATGGTGATTTCATACTCAATTGTAAACATTACCGACTGTTCAAGAACCATTGTTTCACCTTGATTTATGTTAAGATCTGTTGTTTCATTAACCTCATTAAGAACAGTTGTTTCTGAAACACTCTCAAGAACTGTTGTCTCATTTGAAACTCCATTCTGACCTAAAGGACTGATTTTCTCCGTTTCCATAGCGCCAGTTATGTTGCCACTTGGATCCTTCAACAAACTTCCTGAGGGAGATATTTTATCAGTAATTTTACCTCTTTTGACATTAGTCGCACTGGATTTATAAATTTTTTCTCCCGTAGACTCATTTTGATTTCTGATATTTTCAATAGCTTTTCGTGCATTCGAACCGGTTAAAACACCAATTACATGCGGAAAAAAAAAAAAAAAAAATAATATAATTGTTGTAATAAACATCAAAGCAGCGAGGATTGCACCGCCATAACATATATACATAAAAATAGATTCTGTCATAGTAGTCAACCTCCCCTTCAATCTTTATTTTTTTCAACAGTCTGAACTTTAGTGCGAGTAACTTCTATATTTTCCTGGAGATTCTTTATATTATCCTGCAAGAATGAATTATCAATATTTTTGCTGCTATCAGAAATTTTATCAAGCAATGCATTTATCTCTTTCTCTGATGAAACTTCAGTAAAAGATGTTGAATTATTCCTTATCATCTTTACCATTTCATTCCATACGCGCAACTTAAGGTCATCATCATATGATTCAGAGTTTTCTTGCAAGGTATTAATCTTTTTCCATAATCCCTGGTATTCTTTATAAAGATTAGCAAATTGCTCAGCTTTTTCATATTTTGCAATATTAGATAAACAATCTGAAATATCACAATAAATGCTTGCTACCTGATATTTATCCTTTGCAAATTGAAACCATGAAGCTGCAGCAGCGTATTTATCCTTTTCAACTGCCATATCGTAATAGAATAAGTACGCTTCTCCGATTTCAAAGCAAACCTGCTGATAAGCATCCGGATTTGCTGTCTTTAACGCCTCAAGAACATCAATGGTTGTTGAATATCCGTTCTCTTCCTTATCAATACCAGCTTTTAATTTTGACAATGCCTCATTGTCTTCTTTTGTAAGATTTCCATCTTTTATAATGTATTCTATTAATCCATCATATTTATCGGAACCTAAATACGCTTCCGATCTATTGGGGTCAATTAATATAGCGTTATAATAATTTTTTATTTTCTCACTTTCTTCCAGAGAGGCAATACTTTTTAAAATATTATCATAATTTTCGCTTTTTTTATTTTCAGCAGAAACATATCCCCATATCGAAACAAGTGCAAAAACAACTGTCAAAACTGCAGTACCAATAAATGCACCTAATTTCTTCTTTTGTTTCTTTCTATAAATATCGTCAATTTCTTCGTAATGCTCAAGTGCATACATTAACTCAGCAGCAGATTGGTATCTGTCGTTTGGGTCACGTTGTGTACATTTGAGAATAATTCTTTCTAACCCACTTGAAAGAGATGGGTTAATATCTCTTATAGGCAGAATTTCGTATGGTGGTTCACACGGATTTTTACCTGTAACCAAATGATATAGCGTAGCACCAAGACAATAAATGTCAGTTCGTGCATCCGTCTGTCCCATACCGCCAAACTGTTCGGGCGCAGCATAACCCACTGTACCTAAGCAAGTTGTATCTGCCAGGTTTTTTTCTTTAAATTCACGAGCCGTACCAAAGTCAATAAGTGTAACATTACCATCAGGCTTAAGCATAACATTGGCCGGCTTCATATCTCTATAGATAATAGCAGGTGTTCGTGTATGTAAATAACCAAGAACATCGCAAAGTTGTTTTGCCCACTCAATTACATACTCCTGAGGTTGTGCTCCAAATTCATCCAACGCCTTATTCAAGGAGTTACCTTGAATATAGTCCATGATGATGATAAACGAATCGTCTGTATCAATAACGTCTATAATACTTGGCAGATGAGGATGATTAAGCTTTTTCAATATATCTGTTTCCGCAACAAGACCCTGCTTAACAACCTCAAAATCCTTTATACCGTCTTTACGAACTTCTTTGATAGCCCATTGTTTATTGGCCTTTTCGTTCATGGCGAGATAAACAACGCTCATACCACCCTGACCGACTTTGTTAAGTACTTTATACTTGCCGTCTACAAGTGAACCTATTTCAAGCATAGTTATCCCCCTTTCAGAAAGTTCTCGCAAGCACAACAGAAATATTATCTCGTTCCTGTCGCTGTTTATTGGTTTCTATAAGTTCAACAGTATTCATATTCATTGAATTTTCATCCAGCAAAACATTTGGTTGCAATTTTGCATATATTTCATCTGCTGTTATTTCATGACGGAAACCATCTGAACACAGCAAATAAACCGCATTTTGCTGAACATCTCCGAAAAACATATCCGGATAAACCTCTTCAGAAGCGCCAACACATTGTAACAAAACACTTCTGCGGTCATCTACTTTGGCTTGCTCCTCTGTCATATTGCCAAGGGCAACCTCTCGGGCAACAAAAGTCTGGTCTTCAGTAATTTGCCTTACGCCAGTAGTGAGTTCATATGCACGTGAATCGCCCACATTCATTATGTAATATCTTGTCTGAGTAAGCAACATTACAACAGCAGTTGTGCCCATCCTTGTTCCGTGCCTTGCACCATATGAACCGATTATTTTATTTTGTTCAGTAAGAATTTTATCCCACTGGGTTCTGATATCTGAATCGGCAATAGGAGCATTGCACAGTAAGGGAAGGTCACTATAAACCCAATTATCAAATGCTTTAATTACTGAAGCACTCGCAACCTCACCTTTATCAAGACCGCCCATACCATCACACAAAATCGCAAAAACCATACGTCCTTGACTTGTGTTTATAACTTTAACAGATAAACTGTCCTGATTAGTAGATTTTGTAATACCAATATCCGTATTGGCAGAAACTATAAAATTCAATGTATAAACCACCTTTTGGAATCAAGAATATATCAAGATTTTATAAAACATCAGTTAACAACATATTATAGGAAATAAATCGTACCAGAACTCTATAATTTTATCCTTAAACATTATCATAATAAAAAATAATATCGCTCCAATTAACATAAAAGCATATTTTTTATTACCAGTTTTTGATAATAGAACAACTGGATGAACATACACCCAAAATATTACCGCCATATGCAGCAATACTATCACACTTAAAAATGGTGATAGATCTTTACACATATATATTAGCATCACTAAAATCGGAGTACTGACCAATGCAAAAAGCGGTGTTAATATACGAGCCAATATCTTGCCAGATTTAGTTGAAGTAGTAACTGTTTCAAGTTCAGTTTTTCCAGATCTAATTACAATCAAAACTGAAAACGCAGCCAAAAGCCAACACAAAATGCATACCTGAACACCTAAAAATGTAATTGAATTGTCATACTTTTTCGTAAGACCACCAAGGAGTTCTAAATGCTCGTAATAATAGTTCTTAAAAGGAACAATTACCGATACCAACGATGCCTGCACAAACATTAAAATGCTACTAATCACACTCAATATTCTTTTATTTACATAAACTGCAATAACAAATATGAATGTAGGAATAGCAATAATATCTATAAAACCCCATTCTACAAATTCAGCGGGAGATACAGCAGAAAAATAGTAATCTAAATCGCCCTCTACACAACCAAAACTAGATAAAACTATTGTTA
>X40_Bactrian_Camel__coassemble_121_pt1 | contig 14977 bp, 14 predicted proteins | sample X40_Bactrian_Camel__metabat2_low_PE_002 | metagenome-assembled genome bin X40_Bactrian_Camel | reverse complement strand
CGAGGTTTGTTCGTAGCATAAAACATTAATTTTTCTTGTTTTTTTGATTTTTGAACATGTTTATGGGGGTCTTACAGCTTTTTTACTGTAGGAAACCCTTGGTATATATTGTTTTATGCGGTCTGCGCTTTTTTTACATCCCCTTTAATACCTCTTCACCTATTCTGCGTATTGTAACGTCTACGGTTATTTCTGTTTCTATTGTCGGAAATAACTGCTGCCAATTATTTTTTATTTCTTGATATAAATCGTTATTTTTAAGCTCAAGTATTTTGCAAAAATATATGCAATCGCCGTCAATATTATTTTGCAATATTTCCAAGGTGTTTTTCATCTTCTCTGATATCGTTTTCTTGATACAGGCTTTTATTTCATTTAGCAATTGTATATCGGTCTCGTACAAATTCACGTTGCTTATTTCATCTATATCGCAAGAAATATTAACTACTAAACTATATATAAGCTTGCCGTCCTCTACTCTTACCTTGTATTTTGTTTTGCTTTTATTTATCAAAAAGGTGATTCCCTCATCGTTTGGTAAAGAGCCTGATAAAAAACCGCCCTTTACTGAATCGCTTAAAAAAGCAAGTCCTTTGGCTTGTTGTGTTGTAATAAAAGAAGCTATTTGTCCGTTTGTGTTGTACAGTGCACAGCCTGTCAAAGCGTAATCCTCATTTTCACCATTATCTGTTACGGTAACTGCAGGTATACACAATGACATTAACGGATTTTGCAATATATTTACGGCATCTATTACACGCACACGAGGAACGATGGACTGCATATAGCTCTCCTCAAGAAGATTTTCGAGAATCTCGCTTTTAACAGTATCGTCAAGAAGCCTTGCACGGATAATATCCTCTGCACTTTTACCTTTTGCTACACACAAAAGCTGAGAGACTCTTGAATCGTAATTACGCACAAAAAATTCCATAACGTGAGATATGGATTTCTCTTGCAAATTTTCGTTTATTACAATAACTCTGTTGTGTGCAAAAAGAGGCACGTTGCCACTTTTTGTGGTGAGGAGCCTCAAGGCCTCTGATATACTTTTACCCTGAGCAGAATATATTTTTGTTTTGTTGTCACTTTGGGAATTGCCGTTTGGCGAGCCACTTTGCTCGTTATTGAGAATCTCTACGGTAACCTTGTAAATATCATCCTTATAATCAATCCCTATGCCTTGAATTATCATTAACTGAGAAAGCTCTGTGCCTGCCTTCTCACAAGCAGAAAGACTAAACAGAAGCACAATAGTTAAAGCTAAGCTAATAATCCTCTTTAACATCTTCACGTGGCGCCACCTTTAAATAAAAACATAATAAAACAGGTAAAATAATTGCAGATACAACAAACAATATAACGGTTAAAACATCTGAGGACAGATACTCAAAGCTTTCGATATTAAAGGATAATACTCCTGTTACCACCGACAAGATAGCAATTAAGAATATTATGACAAGGTTTTTGGATAGTCTGCGAAAGCTATAGCACAAGCAGTTTTGAATTATAAAAAAATAGAAGGAAAGCTTCTGAACAACGCATAGTATCCAAATGGACGTTTCTAAAGCGTCTATGCGTTTAATAAGTCCGAAGGATGCTAAGGAAACTGCCGTATACGTCGGAAAAAGCTGAGTATCCGCAAAGCTTCCTAAAGAGCCTACAACAAAGAAAAACACGAGAGCAAAGCTTATTCCCGAAAAAATTGACCATATCAAAGTGCTTTTTTTGACGTTGCCGTCGACGTAAGGCAGAAACATTATCAACGTACCAAGCTCTGTTATCTGAAAAGAAAAAAGCATACTCTCCTTTATGAATTCACCTACACCGTTTTGAAAAAGCGGAGTGAAATTAAAATATGATATTTCGTTTCTCAGAGAGAACATTACAACAGAGGTTGAAAACGCTACTAATATAAAAAATATTACTGCAGAACGAGAAATTGCACCTATGCCTGACAAGGAAAGAAGAGCGCACACAACTATAATCCCTACAAGAAAAATCACCATATCGTTATTGGGAAACAGCTCGCTGCTGACAAATAAATCAAACCTTGCTACAGTTTTCAAGATGCTTATGAAATACACAACGGCATAAACAAAGGATATGGCTTTCAGAGTATTTGTTTTTTTGACAAACACTCTGTTTTTTTCATTATCTGCTTTTATTTTTACAATTACAAGTGCAGGTATGCTCACGAGTATACTGACAACAATAAAAATCAACGGTCGCAAAGCTGAATCTATTTGAGAGATTTTTATTGACGAGGATGAAAGGTACATAAAAACGCTGCACAAGGACGAAAGATATAACAACAAAAAATAGTTTTTGGCAGAAATTTTTTCTTTAATCATAACTTTAGCTACCGTATAAGCTATTAATACGGAAAATTTTTTCTCCTAACTTGTTATTTGATACACGAACTATACTGTCTCTTAAAAATGCTTTTTCAAAAGGTGTCAGAGGTGACAAAAAAACAATGCCGTAATCCGTCATTGACGACAGATTTATAATAAGAGCTGCAGCACCTATAACTACACCGTAAAGACCACTGAAGCCACCAATCAAGATAAATGCAATGCGAAGCACTGCAATAGGCTGATACAGGTCCGAAGATACCAAGGAGCATATTGCAGTTAAGGCAACAACTATAAGCATTGGCGCACCTATAAGACCTGCAGTAACTGCGGCGTCACCTATAACAAGGGCGCCTACTATACTTACTGCGTGGCCTATTGATTTTGGCATACGAAGACCTGCTTCACGTACAGTTTCATAAATAAAATGAATAACCAGCGCCTCTGCTGTTAGAGTAAAAAGAGTGTTACTTTCCATAAGAACTATGTTATATAGCATATCATCGGGAATCATCTCCTGATGAAAAAGACCGATTGAAACAAAAATTCCGGGAAGAAATACGCTTATTAAAAACGCTGTAACTCTTACGATACGCATAAAGGTTGCATAAAAAGGTCTGTTAAGGTAATCGTCAAGAGTTTGAAAATTTTCTATAAAAAGTCTTGGCACAACAAGAGCAAACGGTGTGCCGTCTATTATTATGCCGATTTTACCTTCGCAAAGCTTTGCCGCAAAGGTATCAGGTCTCTCCGTTTGACCTACCATTGTAAAAAGAGATTTGCGTTTTGTGTCGAGAGTTTTTCTCAGATACCCTGCACCAAGGAGAGTATCTATCCTTACGCTTTGCAATCGTCCCTTTACCTCGTCAAGCATCTGCTTGGTTGCTCTGCCCTTCATATGACAAATGAGGAGCCTCGTTTTACTTTCCTGCCCTATTTCCATCAGTTCAATTGTAAACTTTGGAGAGCAAAGCCTTTTGCGAACGAGAGTAAGATTAGTTTTCATATTTTCCGTAAAGCCTTCTCTTGAGCCAAACTCCTGCACCTCGGTATCAGGCTCCTGCAAGGATCTTTCGGGAATAGACTGCACTCCGAGAATAATGCACTCCTCTTCACCGTCAACAAAAATCAAAAGGCATCCCCTGAGAAGCATTAAAATCGCTTTGCTCAAATCCTTTTCCCTCTTTTGCTCGGTACCCATCAAAAGATGAGAGCAAAGATAGTCGATTATATTTTCCGACGGCAAGTTCCCTTGAAATTTCAGCATTGGCTCAATAGCACTGTCGCATATACGCATTGAGTTGCAAAGCCCGTCGCAATTTGCGAAAATAACGCACCGTCCTGCACAATAGCCTTTTTTAACAACTATATCAAAGCTGCCGTCAAAGGCTTCTTTTATTATTCTGCCGTTTTCTACTGCACTTTTATTTACCTTGCCGTACTCCTCTGTCTCTACGTTATCTATATAAAGAAAATCCTTTTTCACAAAATCACCAAAATAAGTTTTTGCCGTTTTTGTAAGAATATACCGTAAAAAAAGGGATAAATTAAATTTGGTGATAATATGATAAGCACAATTTTAAGAACCTTTATTATTTATTGCATTGTTTCCTTATGTGTACGCTTAATGGGAAAAAGACAGCTTGGTGAATTGCAACCCGGAGAGCTTGTTATTACAATTTTAATTTCAGAAATTGCAGCATCACCTATAACGGATAGCTCCGTGCCTATGATAGATGGCATACTGCCTCTGCTTTTACTTGTAAGCCTTGAAATTATTTCATCTGTTATTGCAAGAAAAAGTGTGAATTTCCGTTACCTTACTGACGGAAAGCCAATAACGGTAATAAAAGATGGCACCTTGCAGCAAGGCTCCTTGAAAACGCTGCGATTTACTATAGACGATATACTTTCTGCCTTAAGGCAAAAGGATATTTTTAATATTGAGGACGTGGAATATGCAGTTGCCGAAACAAACGGCACACTTTCAGTATTACCGAAAAAGGCAAAAAGAAATGCTTCAATAGAGGCTCTGCAGGGTAAACTCAATGACGACGAGCCTTGCTATGCAATAATTATAGACGGAAAGCTTATTAATAAATCCATAGAAGAAGCAAATGTAAAAAAAGAGGATGTTGAAAAGAAGCTTCAAAAAGAGAATATTACCACAAAAAATATTCTGCTGATGACCGTAAATAAACAGGGTGCATATACGATTATTTTAAAGAGAGAGTGCTGACAATGAGAGTAAAGATTTCCGTTATTATTCTGCTTATAAGTTTACTTGTGGGTATAACGTCTTTTTTATATATAAACAGTTCTTGCAGAACGCTTATAAGCTTAACTGACACAGCAATAGAATGCATAAAGAAAAACGATACCGAAAGCGTTGATATAAACGTAAAAAATATTGAAGCGCGATACAAAAAGAGCTTGACTGTTTTTAATATTTTTCTTAACCAAAGCGACACTTTAAGCCTACAAAATACAATAAATATTGCTAACGCTTACGTTAAGATAAATGATTATGATTCTGCGATTTTATATCTTTTTGAGTATAAAAATATACTTAACGGAATAATCATTAACAACACACCTTCTGTAGCCACAATTTTCTGAGTAACCATTATTTTTAATGGGAATATACTATACCGAGAGGACTGATTATTCCCATGAAAAATAATATTTTTTTAATTTTAGGCGGTGACAACCGATCATTATACGTTGGTGAATATTTAGAAAAACAAGGTTTGAACGTTTGCTACTATGCCTTTAACGAAACAGATTGCTACGAAAGCTTGAATAATGCTATTGAGGAATGCAACGTTATTATATTACCTCTGCCTGTATCAAGAGACAGGGTTACACTTAACACGCCACTTTTTGACCAAACGGTGCTACTCAAGGACATAAGCGCCTTAGTCACGTCGGAAAAAATTGTTTTCGGTGGGCAGATGCCAAAAAGCTTTTGCGAAGAGTTAAGTGACAGAAACGTTTATTTTTGCGATTATTTTCTTCTTGATGAGTTAGCATTATATAACGCAATTCCTACTGCAGAAGGTGTTGTTAACATTCTTATAGAGTCCTTGCCCGTAACCGTTCACGGTATGAAATGTGCCGTTACAGGATACGGCAAAACAGGTAGTGTTATAACAAAAACACTTAAAGCTTTGGGTAGCGAGGTTACTGTTTTTGCGAGGAAAGAGGAAGCCTTGGCACAGGCACACTGTGACGGTGCAAAAACAAAATATTTGCATCAATTGAACACGGAAAACCACTTTTTTGACGCACTTATTAACACAATTCCGTCAAAAATAATAGGTAAAGACGAGCTTGAAAAACTTAATTCCGAATGTATCCTTATTGAAATTGCATCTGCGCCCTTTGGAATAGATTTTCAGGCTGCAAAGGAAAAAGCAATGGAGGTTATAAAGGCAGGCTCCTTGCCCGGTAAAATTGCTCCAAAAACAGCCGGTGGAATAATCGGTCGCTCTATTCTTCCGATTATTAAACAGAGGGGGCTTACTGAGTGAAAACTATTGGGTTTGCTCTTTGCGGTTCTTACTGCACCTTTAAAGAGGTCTTTGAGGAAATCAAGCTTTTGAAAGAAGAGGGATATAATATTATTCCCATTATGAGTGAAAATGCATACACCTATGACACGAGATTCGGCACGGCAAGCTATTGGCAAAAGCTTTTTACTGAAATAACCAATAACGATATAATACACACAATACCCCAGGCAGAGCCTATCGGCCCTAAAAAGCTGCTTGATGCATTAATTGTTGCACCCTGTACGGGAAATACACTTGCGAAGCTTTCTGCAGGTATAACGGATACGTCTGTAACCTTGGCGGCAAAAGCACATCTCAGAAACGGCAGACCACTTATAATTGCACCGTCTACAAACGATGCGTTAGCGAATGCCGCAAAGAATATCGGTGCTTTGTTGAATTATAAAAACGTATATTTTGTTCCTTTTGGGCACGATAATTATGACAAAAAACCAAGCTCTATGGTTGCAGATTTTTCTTTAATAAAGGATACGCTCACACTTGCTCTTGACGGCAAACAAAAAAGACCGATTGTGATTTCTCCGAAATAGCCAAGAGTTATTTAACGTATATTTGGTAAAAAATGAAAAAAACTATTTACAAACCGTTATTAATGTTATATAATTGTATGGACAAAAGGGAGTAACTCGTACCTGTCGGTGCGATATCAGTCGTCATTCTCGGCATTTCGCCCGCTGATATCTTAAAGAGTGAGACTTTTACCGCAAATACGGTAAAAGTCTTTTTTATTTGGTACGTTATTCTCAAATTAAAAACGAAAGGGATTTAAAATGAAGCATTATCTTGAATCTGTTGAAGCCGTTTTTGATGAGGTTAAATCTTCTGAAGAAGGTCTCTCCTCTGCTGAAGCTGAAGCTCGTCTTGAAAAAAACGGTAAAAACAAACTTGCAGAAGCAAAAAAAGACTCAACGCTCAAAAAATTCTTTGACCAGATGAAAGACCCAATGATAATCATCCTTATCATTGCCGCAGTTATTTCTGCTGTTACGGAAGCAATTGAGCACGACTTCAGCAAAGGTATGTTTGTGCCAACAGACACACTTATCATTCTTGCTGTTGTTCTTATCAATGCAATTCTTGGTGTTGTGCAGGAAAACAAAGCGGAAAAGGCGGTTGAAGCACTCCAAAAAATGAGTGCCGCAACAACAAAAACTCTTCGTGACGGTAAAATCGTTAACGTTAAGAGCGAGGACCTTGTTGTTGGTGACGTTGTTCTTCTTGACGCAGGTGACGCTATCCCTGCAGACTGCCGTATTTTTGAGTGCGCAAGTATGAAAATCGAAGAGGCTGCACTTACAGGCGAATCTGTTCCCGTAAGCAAAATTATGCAGTTACTTACACTTTCCAAGGATAGTGAGGTTCCTCTTGGCGACCGTAAAAATATGGCATATATGGGCTCTACTCTTGTTTATGGTAGAGGTAAAGCCGTTGTTGTTGCTACAGGTATGGATACCGAAATGGGTAAAATTGCCGACGCTATCTCTACTGCAGAAGAAAGCAAAACACCTCTTGAAATTAAGCTTGAGCAGCTTTCAAAGGTTCTTACAAAGCTTGTTATTGGTGTTTGTATCGTTATCTTTGGATACAATATCCTGACACAGTATGTTTTTGCGGATCCGAAGCCCGATTTTATTGAGATTGGTCTCAACTCCTTCATTACAGCTATTGCTCTTGCAGTTGCCGCTATCCCTGAAGGACTTGTTGCAGTTATGACTATCGTTCTTTCCATAGGCGTTACAAATATGTCTAAAAAGAACGCTATCATCCGTAAAATGACTGCAGTTGAAACTCTCGGTTGTACACAGATTATCTGTTCAGATAAAACAGGTACTCTTACACAGAACGTTATGACTGTTGTTGACCATTACGCAGAGGATGAAGGCTTCCTTGCTACTGCAATGGCTCTTTGCACAAATGCAGAGGTTGACGCAGACGGTAAGGGCACAGGCGAGCCTGACGAAGTTGCTCTTATTAACTATGCATCCTCTCTCGGTCTTAAGAAAGCTGACCTTGTTGCAGCTAATCCAAGAGCCGGTGAGGTACCGTTCGATTCAGGCAGAAAGATGATGTCTACAGTTCATTCTGTTGACGGCAAATTCGTTCAGTACACAAAGGGCGCTCCCGACGAAATCCTCAAAAAATGCACAAAGGCTCTTGTTAACGGCAAAATAGTTGATATTAACGACGATATTCTTGCAAAAGCAGCAGAGGAAAACACAAGAATGGGTAACAAGGCTCTTCGTGTATTTGCAGTTGCATTTAAAGAATATACAACTGAGCCAACAGTTTACGACTCAGCTTCACTTGAAAACGAAATGATCTTTATCGGTCTTACAGGTATGATTGACCCTGTTCGTCCGGAGGTTAAGGATGCAATCGTTGAATGCCGCAGCGCAGGTATTACACCTATTATGATTACAGGTGACCACATCAACACAGCTAAGGCAATTGCTCGTGAGCTTGGCATTCTTGAAGATGATAGCCAGGCTATGATGGGTGCAGATATTGATAAATACTCTGACGAAGAGTTTGAAAAGATTGTTGAAAACGTATTCGTTTACGCTCGTGTTCAGCCTGAACACAAGACAAGAATCGTTAACGCATGGAGAAATAAGGGCTACGTTACTGCTATGACAGGTGACGGCGTTAACGACGCTCCTTCTATCAAGAGTGCAGATATCGGTGTTGGTATGGGTATCACAGGTACCGACGTTACAAAGAACGTTGCAGATATGGTTCTTACAGACGATAACTTTGCAACTATTGTTTCTGCAGTTGGCGAAGGCAGAAGAATTTACGATAACATTCGTAAAGCAATTCAGTTCCTTCTCGGTTCAAACCTTTCAGAAGTTCTTTCAATTTTCTATGCAACAATCATGGGCTTTACAATTCTTCAAGCCCCTCACCTTCTTTTTATTAACCTTGTAACAGACAGTATTCCTGCTCTTGCTCTCGGTCTCGAAAAGCCTGAGCCAAACATTATGAAGAGAAAGCCTCGTGGCAAAAATGACGGCGTTTTCTCAGGTGGTCTCGGTGTAGACTGTGCATATCAAGGTCTCGTTGTTTCCATCCTCACGGTTGCAGCCTTCTATATTGGCGAATTCATCCAGACAGGTCATTGGAAATTCTACGATATTCCTCTTGAAGACAGTGCAAAGGGTATGACAATGGCATTCTTCACAATGGCTATGTGTGAAATCTTCCATTCCTTCAATATGCGTTCACAAAGAGGCTCTGCAGTTGGTATGGTATTCAAGGGCCACCACAACGTAGCTCTTTACGGTGCTATGATTGGCTCCTTCCTTCTTACAACTGCTGTTGTTGAAGTTGATTTCCTTTCAAATCTTTTCGGCTTCGAGCATCTTGAGCTTGTTGACTACCTCGTATCTCTCGGTCTTGCTTTCCTCATCATCCCGATTGTTGAGATTATTAAGGCTCTTCAGAGAAAGTTTGGTAAACAGCATAACTAATCATTTATATAAAAAGGTCGTTCTGCTTAGCGGAATGACCTTTTTTATTTGTAATAAGACTTAAATTATTGACACTTTTTTATTATAAGAGTATTATATATACTATAATTTACCATTAATATATTTGGGAGGAGAAAATATGTCGCCAGCGTTAATTAATGCAATCGTAAGTATTATTATGTCATTTTTTACAGTTTTAGGCTCATTTATCGGTTGGGTAGAATCGAGACCTGATACAACTGTTATTCAAGGCTTTGAACAAAAGGAAGAGGACGAGCTTCGTGTAATGTCCTTTAATATCCGTTGCTTAAACGTAGGTACTGCAAGCTGGAAGGATAGAATTGGTCTTGTATCGGAAACTATGCTTAATAGTGATGCTGATTCAATCGGTGTACAAGAAGCAACTCCTGAATGGATGGAAACACTTAACGATTCCGTAAGCGACAAATATGCTTGGATCGGTGTCGGCAGAGATGACGGCGATAACGAAGGAGAATACTCTGCTATATTCTACCGAAAGGATAAATATGAGGTTGTTGACAGTGGTACCTTCTGGCTTTCCGAGACACCTGACGAGCCATCAAGGGGCTGGGATGCTGCTTGTAACAGAATCTGCACCTGGGCACATCTGAGAAACGTTGAAACTAACGAGGAATACGTGCATATGAACTCACACTTTGACCACGTTGGCACAAAGGCAAGAGCAAACAGTGTATCGTTAATCCTTGAAAAAGCAAAGGAATTTGGCGACGTGGCAGTTGTATTTACTGCAGATATGAACGTTAAGGAAGGCTCGGAAAATTACTTACAGTTTACTGAATCCGACTTCTTTTACGATACAAAGCACCAAGCACCTGATACAATGGATTACTGCACGTACCACGATACGAAGCCTAATCTCCATCAGGACAGCGTTATTGACTACGTTATGATTAACGATAAGTTTGAAGCAACGTCATACAAGGTTGTTACAGACGGTATTGACGGTAAATTTGTTTCAGACCACTTCCCTGTTTATGCAGATATATTATTAAAGTAAAGGTGATTAAAATGAAAATAATGTCTTTCAACGTCCGCTGCGGTAACGTTGGTGAGGTAACCATGGAGGACCGTATTGATATTGTTTGCCAAACAATTATTGAAAGTGGTGCAGACTCTGTAGGCATACAAGAGGCTACTCCCGAATGGATGGACGCTTTTAAGAAAAATATTGGTCATTTGTACGATTACGTCGGTGTCGGCAGAGATGACGGCAAAAACAAAGGAGAGTATTCCCCTGTTTTCTACCTGAAGGAAAAGTACGAGGTAGTAAGCTCTGATACCTTCTGGCTTTCAGAAACACCGAAAGAGGTCTCCTTCGGTTGGGATGCCGCTTGCAGAAGAGTATGCTCCTACGCTCAGCTTAAGGATAAGACAAGTGGTAAGGAATACGTACATATAAATACTCACTTTGATCACAGAGGTGAAATTGCAAGAAGAAACAGTGTTGATATGATAATTGCACACGCAAAAACCTTTGTTGATATTCCCGTAGTATTTACTGCAGATATGAACGTTTTGGAAGGCACGGAAAATTACAATCAATTTGTAAATTCCAACTACTTTAACGATACGAAAAAACTTGCTCCCGATACGATGAATTACTGCACGTACCACGACACGAAGCCTGAAGAGCATAAGGACGATGTTATTGACTACGTTATGATAAACGATGGCTTCAAGGCAAATAAATACGTTGTTATGACAGAGGGCATTGACGGCAGATTTGTATCTGACCATTATCCTATATATGCAGAAATTGAAATAAAATAAAATAATGGCTTACCGTTCGGTAAGCCATTATTTTATTATTTGTTATTCATTTACTTTTTTATCGAATACATTTTCTTGTAGTATGCAGATGCGTCGTGTACGGGACCGTCAAAAATAATTTTGCCGTCCTTCATTACGATACCTCTTTCGCAGAATTCCTCTGCAACTGCCGTTTGGTGTGTAACGAAAAGAAGCGTAACGTTTTCTCCGTGGATAAGCTCGTTGATTTTCTTTTGGCATTTTGATCTGAAGGCAGCGTCACCAACGCTCAAAGCCTCGTCAACGATAAGTATTTCGGGACGGATATTAACGTTTATTGCGAAGCCAAGACGAGCCTTCATACCACTTGAATACGTTCTGACAGGCTGATCTATGTAATCGTTAAGCTCGGAGAATTCTACTATGGTATCCTCAAGAGCCTTGATTTCTGCATCCTTAAGACCAAGAATATGGCCCTTAAGATAAATATTCTGTCTACCGGTCATTTCCTGGTCAAAGCCACTTGTAAGCTCCAAAAGAGCGCTTACTCTACCATTAACTGTAATCTCACCGTTTGTAGGAAATGCAACTCCTGTTATCATCTTTAAAACGGTAGATTTACCTGCACCGTTTTTACCGAAAAGGGCTACTGAGTCACCTCTTGCGATTTCGAAGCTAACGTCGTCTACTGCTTTTTTCTTTTTATAGCCGATTTTCTTTATAAAAACACCTAAAAGACGTCTGCGAGTGCTTGAATAAAGCTTATATATTTTGCTGACGTTTTCAAATTTAATAACTATATCGCTCATTCTTTACACCTCTTACATCAATACGTCGGGTATTTCCTTGCGAAGCTTCTTGTGTGCCCAAAGTGAGAGGAATGCCAAAACAAGGTACCAGCAAACGAAATAAAGCAATCTGTCAGGCTCCTCAATAAACCACTTGTGATTAACAAAGCAGTTTCTGTAGCCGTAGCACAAATACGTTACGGGATTAAGCATCATAATACTGTAAATAACCTCGGAATCCCTAACGTTTTCCACGTTCCAAAGGATACCTGAAAGCCAGAAAACTGCTATATTGAAGGATTTTACAAGGTTGGAAAAGTCCTTGCTCATAGCAGAAACAAGTCCTGCAAAAAGTGCCCACGCGTTAAAGAAAAGGAACATCATTGCCGTGTACAACGGAAGCTGAAGTAAATAAATTGTTGGTGGATAACCTGCAATCCAGAAAATGAAAATACAGATTATTGTTATAATAACGTGAACAAAAAGCTTGGAAAGATTAGTAAAGGTGGGAATGGTTGTTACGGGATACTTCATTTTTGTAACAAGGTAGCTGTATCTCCTTATGCATTCCGTACCACCTGTAATAGCATCACTCATAAAAAACCATGGAATGATACCACATATAAGCCAAAGTATGTATGGGTAGCCGTTTACGTCTCCACCTTGACGCAGACCGACGGCAATTGCAAACCAGTAAACGAAAATGTTTACTACCGGCTTTATGATTGCCCATGCCCAACCCAAAGCGGCACCTGTATAAGTCTTTTTTAAATCGGCTCCTGCAAGCTTAATAACCTGAGGAATATTATCGATATGCTCTCTTAGGTTAAGAGTTAAATTATCTGCATAGCTTTTGAAAAAGGATGAAACTCTATTCACGGTAAACCTCCGTAACGTTATTTTTGAATCTTAATGGTGTTGCCTTCTTCGGCAACGTTAAAGAAAACAGGCCTCTCATAGCCGGAATTATTAGGACAGTGAAGAGTAAGCCTGAGATTACCCTCTAAATCCTTAAAAAGCATTCCGTGTCCGCCGTCATCTGTAAATAACGGTGTTAAGTGACTCCATTTGCCTGAGATTAAATTATTATCCGATACAGAAACACATTGAATATATGAATCTACACAAGTGGACCACATCATAAGAAGCGTGCCGTTTGCTCCTTTATAAAGGAATGGGCCATCTGTAACGTTGTGGCAGCTCTCACTTGCCTCTCTGTTAAGAAATGACCCTGCGTCAAAAAGCTCCACAGGCTCGGAAGCTGCTGATGATAAATCATCCGAAAGCTCCATGTAACAAACCGTACCGTTTAAAATCTGTGTGTGCTCATGGCAGAAAACGCAATAATTTTTACCGTTTTCTGTATAAAGAGTACCGTCGAGACACTCCCAACCGTCAGGAGTAATTGAGCCTTTTGATAATGGCACAAACTCACCGTCAGGACTGTTGCTTTTTAAAATAAAGGTACCACGCAACCCGTCTGACTTTGTAAAGGTTGCAAGCATATAAAATAAATCCCCAACCTTATGCACCTCAGGTGCCCAATTCACGTGAGTGTTCATATTATATTTATCTGAGTCAAAAACCTGCTTTGGCTCTGACCAATTTTCAAGGTCTGTGCCAACGTATACGTCAAAGCCACCTGTTTTGCAGCCGAAATCCTTTGCGCGAGTGCCGTACATATAATACTTGCCCTCGTGACATAGCACAAAAGGATCCCTGATATTAATTTCCTTATTTACCATAGTTATATTTCACTCCATTTTTATATTGGAGAATAGTTACACGCTTTTGAAACTGACAAACAACCTCGTAGTTGATTGTATTTGTAAGAGAAGCTATTTCCTCTGCAGTGATTTCCTTATCTCCATCCTTGCCCAAAAGAGTGACCTCGTCACCAACGCTTACGTTTTTTAGCGAGGTAACGTCTACCATAAGCTGATCCATACAAACTCTGCCTATAACGTTTGCATATTCGCCGTTGATAAGAACTCTGCCTACGTTGGAAAGAGAACGGGAATAACCGTCTGCATAGCCGATACAAACAGTTGCTATTCTTGTTTTGCCCTTAGTGAAATAGGTGTGACCGTAGCTGACGCCACTACCTGCAGGAACGTCCTTAACGTGAACAACGTGGCTCACAACACGCATTGCAGGTTGCAAGGAAAGGCTACCGTCGTCAACGCATTTATCAGGATAAAGGCCGTAAAGAACTATGCCCATACGCACCATATTAAACTGCTCGTCACAAGTAAGTATACCTGCGCTGTTACACATATGCTTTATGGGGATAAACATACCTCTGCTTTCAAGAGCTTTTATGAAATCCTTGAAAATACGGGTTTGCTTATCTGTTGTGGAACGCTCTTCACAATCGGCACAAGCATAATGACTGAATATGCCCTCAATATAAATATTGGGTAAATCGTTAATCCTTTTGACGATTTCAACGCTTTCATTATTACAGAAGAAGCCTATTCGTGACATACCTGTATCTACTGCAATATGGACTCTTGCAATCTTGTTAAGCTTCACGGCAGACTCTGATAAAGCTACTGCATCGTCGTAATTAAAAATGGTTTGTGTTAATTCATTTTTTATAAGTGTTTCGTATAAATACGGTGAGGTGTATGACAAAACGAGAATCGGCTTTTGTACTCCTGCCTCACGAAGCTCAACTGCCTCCATAAGCTCTGCAATGCCAAAATAATCTACCTTGCTCTGAATTGCTTTACTTACACCGACTGCACCATGGCCATAGGCATCTGCTTTAACGATAGCGAGTGTAAGCACGTCCTTTTGAAGCTTTGATTTTAACTGATCGAGATTATTCTCGATGGCATCAATGGAAATCTCGGCAAAGGTTCTGTAGTATTCTGTTTTTGTCACGTCTCTCACCTGCCTTTAAATCAGGACATAATTTTACATATATATGATATAATACCACATTAAATAAAAATAAACAATAGTTGTTACAGTTTTGATATATTTAAAGT
>X40_Bactrian_Camel__coassemble_119_pt1 | contig 15132 bp, 11 predicted proteins | sample X40_Bactrian_Camel__metabat2_low_PE_002 | metagenome-assembled genome bin X40_Bactrian_Camel | reverse complement strand
GCGTAACCTACAAATATACAGTAAGAGCATACAGTGGCTCAACACGTAGTAATTACTATTCAGGTATATCTTGTAAAGATAGGTATTAAAAGTAAACGAGCTGAAAAACGCAAGTTTTTCAGCTCGTTTTTTTGCTTACTTATTTAAAAATACCATTCCTGCAGTGGGAACTTTGATTTCCTGTAAGGAATATTCAAGCTCACCGCAGGCGATTTCTTCACCCATACAGTTTACTGTTTTGTACCTGTAGCCTTCACCGTTTTTTATAATAAGTGAATTTTTTGCAGATGCGTTTACTGCCACGGCAACCTCTGTTTTTATGGGGACAACCGTATCGTTATAGGCAGTAAAAACTGCCTTTTCCTCAAACGTAGAGCAAGCGAGGCTATATTCACTTTCGGGATTAGTTGCCCAAAGCTTTCCGTCAAGCAGAACTCGGCGCCATTCCTTCCAGAAGGAAAGGTAGTATTTGAGCATTTTGTAGTGGCTTTCGGGTAGCTTGTCTACTCGCATTGAAATCTGAGGCACGGTATAAAGTATACTTGCAAATTGGAGTGCCGCATTTTCGGCAGAGTCCTCCACGTTCCACATAATCATATCTGAATGAACTGCAGTTTTACCTGACGTGAACCTGAGATTAATTGAATTAAATCTGTTTTTGAGTATGTCGCAGGGGCAGTCGCCGACACGGAGCATATTTCCGTATTTCCTTATAGACGGGCCAACGTAGGATTGACGGAACTCAATAAGTATTTCGGGATTTATTTCCGTAAGGCTTTCCTTAACCTCTGTCATAAGTGCGTGTATGCCGTCCTCAAGGGATTGAAAATCTCTTGAAGCATCATACTCCAGGGCTTTACCCTTTAAAACAAAGGAGTCAATAAAATCAAGCTTAAGACCGTCAAGCTGCCATTGTTCAACTGCCTTTACGTAAACGTTAACAAGGTAATCCCTTACCTTTTTGTAGCGTGGATCAAGGGCAAAAAAGGTTTTTTCGTCACCACAGCCGTCAAGGAGCATATCCTTGAATTCTGCATATTTTTGACAATGTATTCCCATAAACGGCACAGAATACCAAAGCATAACCTTCATACCGATTTTGTGCAGTTCTTCTGTAAGAAGTGTCATATCGCCCATCTTTTTGGGAGCAACAAGCCAGTCACCACAGTAGGCGTAGCCTCTGTTGTTATCGTCTGTTTGCCAGCCGTCGTCGATTATTACGGTATCCATTCCGATTTCCTTTGATGCTCTGCACTCCTTAAGGATTTCCTCTTTATCAAGCTTTTGGTGGAAGCTGTACCACAAGGAATCTACAGGTAGCCTTGCACTGTCGGGCACAAAGGCACTTTTGTAGCCACAATCCTCTTCCCACCAACGTACAGTGTCGTAAATACTATCGTAAAAATCCACGTCGCGAGTGTCAAGGCGTATAATGGCAGAATAATGTTTTCTTGGAGAGGTTGGCAAGGTAAAAAACTTAATATCACAAATAATTGTTGTGTCCTCTTCGCGTATGCCGGTGCTTATTTCTATTGGTGTATCTACGTCGGAAACGGAAATACTAAGTTTATTTTTGCCGTTTCTTGAAATAATTTGTTGGAGTGGCATCCACGAAGCAAGACGTGATTTTATCTTTTTGGGGCTCCAATCAAAATAAAGTCCGTGGATATCCATCATACCGGGATTCCACGTAAAAGCACAGTCAGCGGCACTTATTGACCAGCTGACAGAAAAGCTTTCGGGCACAATTTCGTCCTGAAGGTGCAAATCAACGGTAATTTCCGAAATATCACCCATTTTTGTTTCTGTAAGCTCAACCGTGGCGTTGTTGTTATTTATAATTTTAAAATCCATAAAATCACCTGAAAATTATTCTGCCTTCATTTTAACAATACAAGTCCATAAATGCAATATCTTGTTGAATTGTTTTAAAATATAAAGTATAATTTTATTAATAAAAACTTTTTGGAGAAAATATATGCAAACAAAAGCAAAGCTTTCAACAAAGCATATTTATGAATTCTATAGGTACCTTGAAGAAAAAGGTGTGGAAAATCACGGTCTTTTAATAGTCAAAGAAGGGGAAACTCTGTTTGAAGAGTATGCTTACCCTTATTCCGAAAATATGCCTCACACACTTTTTTCCGTTACAAAATCTATTGTGTCAACGGCTGTAGGCTTCGCAATAAGTGAAGGTCTTTTGAGCCTTGATACAAAAATTGAAGATATTTTCCCCGAGTATGAAAAATGCAAAGGTGACCAATGGCAAACACTTACCGTACGCTCTGTACTTACTATGCAAAGCAACAAGGAATTTACCTTTTTGCAGGATATGACAGGTGACTACGTTGAAATGTTTATGAAGGCGCCCTTCAGGAAAAAAGGCGGCTTCCTTTACAGTAATAACGATGCTCATATCTGTGCTGCGGCAGTTCAGAAGGTAACCGGAATGAGCCTTGTGGAATATCTTACACCAAGACTTTTTGAGCCTTTGGGGATAGATATACCGTTTTGGGAAACAAACAACAAAGGCGAGTGTATCGGTGGTACAGGCTGTTACCTGAAGCTTAGGGATTTAGTAAAAATAATGCTTTGCTACTCTCAAGGTGGAAGGTATGAAGGTCAACAGATTATACCTGAATTCTGGACGGAAGAGGCAACAAAAATCCAAGTTAAGTTCAACGGTAAAAACGGCTACGGTTATCTTTTTTGGATAAACGGCAGTATCTACAGTATGACGGGTATGTACGGGCAGATTATTGCATATTCCAAAAAGCATAACGCAGTTCTTGGCAGCTTTAACTGTGCTATTGACGAAGAGGAGCATACCTATGCTCTGCACAGACTCTCTTTAAAGCTTTTTAGCGATACAGAGGACGAGGAGTATACCGGGAAGCTTTCTGAATACCTCGAAAAGAGAAAAGAAAAGCCTATTGAATGCATCACACAGCCTCGGCTTCCCTTCGGTAAGGAGCTTGAACTGACTAAAGCGTCAAAAAGACGCTCAAGCTTCCTTTTCCCTCAAAGCATTATCCCAAGGACAATTACTTGTAGCCTTGCAAAGAGGCCAAAGACCTGCCTCAACAGATTATCCTTTACATTGGATGAAAAGGTGCTTACTGTTAAGTGGTACGAGGAAGAGGATTTGGTGGAAATCTGTTGCGGACTTGACGGCGAGCCACGCTTATCTGAGTGCAGTATAAAGGGCTACCCATATAAATTGTGGGCATACGCCTATACAGAAGGCGAAAAGGTAAAAATTGTCTGCAGAATTCTTAATACTCTTGCCACTCGGTATATTACAATAGAAAACTTAGGTGATAGCCTTACTATGACCTTAAAGGGTACACCCGATTTTAAAGAATTTCTTATAAAAAATGCAACGTCACCTGATTTTGTAAAAAAGCATTCTATTGTCAAAAAGGCTACGGAAGGCTTTGTCGGAGGACTTGCAAACGCTATGGATAAACCGTTGATATTTAAATAATTAAAGGTGAAAAATGACTCAGGCAAATGATTATCAAAAGGATATTTTAAACACTCTCGACAACCTTCTTCATAAAAACGATTACGTCGGAGCAGAAAAGTTTTTGCTCTCTCAATTAAACGTTTCCGTTATTGTGAGGGATACCTCAACACAGGTGCTTCTCAGGAATGAGCTTATGGGACTTTATCGTAAGCTGGGCAAAAAGGAAGAGGCACTTAAAATGGTTGAAGGGGCACTCAATATTGTTGAAGGCACCACTCTTGAAAAGCAAGTCGGCGCAGGCACAACGTTTCTTAACGTTGCCACCGTTTACAAGGCATTCGGTATGCCTGAAAGGTCTATTCATTATTTTGAAAAAGCAAGAAAAATTCTTGAAAAGAGCTTAAAAAAGGATAACGAGCTTCTCGGTGGACTTTATAACAATATGGCTCTTACACTTGTCGATTTAAAACGCTTCGACGAGGCAATGGAGCTTAACCAAAAGGCAATTGCCATAATGAAAAACAAGCCTCTTGAGGTTGCCATTACTTATCTTAATATGGCAAATGCCGTTGAGGCTCAAAAGGGCATACTTGACTCTCACGAGGAGATACAAGAGCTGCTCGAAAAAGCCAAAAGAATTTTAGACGGATACGAAAATAAAGACGGCTACTATGCCTTCGTTTGCGAAAAATGTGCCTCAGTTTACGGCTATTTTGGTGATTTTTTGTACGATGAGGAGCTACAGAGCAGAGCAAGGAGAATTTATGAAGGGAATTGAGCTTTCGGAAAAATTTTATAACCAATACGGCAAAGCAATGCTTGAAAATAATTTTCCTGAGCTTTGCGAAATTGTGGCAATAGGTCTGTGTGGAAGTGGCTCACAATGCTTTGGCTTTGACGATGAGCTTTCCGAGGATCACGATTTTGAGCCCGGCTTCTGTATATTTATCCCTGATGAAAGTATTATTGATGAAAAAACTGCTTTCGCACTTGAAAAGGCGTATTCTTCTTTACCGAAGGAATTTATGGGCTACAAGCGTAGCACAGCAGGTGCAGTTGGTGGCAACCGATACGGCGTTATAAGGCAAAATCGTTTTCTTACGGAAAAGACAGGTACTGCCGACGGTGAGCTTCAGGCAGAGCAATGGTTTTTTGTGCCGGAGCAGAGTCTTTTAGAGGCTACAAACGGCAAGCTTTTCAGAGATGACCTTGGCAGCTTTACGGAAATACGGCAGAGGCTCTCCTTTTTTCCGGAGGATATCCGCCTTAAAAAGCTTGCAGGAGAGCTTGTTATGGCAGGTCAGGCAGGGCAGTATAACTTTAGCCGATGCATAAAAAGAGGTGACACGGCGGCTGCTCAGCTTTCTGTATATGAATTCTGCAAAAGCTGTATGCATATAATATTTTTACTCAACAAAAAATATATGCCATATTACAAATGGAGCTTCAAAGCAATGAAGGAGCTACACGTACTTGCTTACTTGAGTGACGACCTTGAAATGCTCATTTCAAGCAGTAACACACCTGAACAGGCAGAGAAAAAAGCTAATATTATAGAGAATATTTGCGAAAAAATTTGCAACGAGCTTTGCAGTCAAGGGCTTTCGGATTACAAAGGAGCTGAGTGCGAGGGCCACGCCTATGCAGTAAATAATATGATTAAGGATAGCAATATCCGTAATCTGAATATTTTATACGGAGTATAAATTTTTAAGTAAAATAAAAAAGTTGCATTATTTTTGTACTTGTGCTAAAATCAAATTGCAGATTAGCACAAGTACTATATTTATGGAGAAACGTTATGATTAAAAAATCTGAGCTTACAAAAAAGGAAATATTAAAAACAACAATAAGGCTATTTTTCCGTAACGGATATTCTGCAACGTCACCTAATGCAATTGCCAAGGAGCTTGGTATAAGCACAGGTAACCTTACCTATTATTATCCTACAAAGGAGCATCTGCTCTCTGTACTTGTGAACGGCCTTTGCAAATTTCAATGGAAGCTTATTGAAGAAGAGGCAGAGGACGGCATCAGCTCTGTTATGGCAATTTGTCTTGAGCTTATGACTATGGCATCTGCTTGTGAAGATAACCCTGTTGCAAAGGACTTCTTTATATCAGCATACCAAAGTCCTTTAACACTTAAAATAATTCGTGAAAACGATACCGAAAGGTCAAAAGAAGTTTACAAGGCTTATTGCAAGGATTGGACAGAGGAGCAATTTGCCGAAGCGGAAGTTTTAGTTTCAGGCATAGAATACGCAACTCTTATGAGTCTTGATGAGGATATTCCTCTTGAAACACGAATAGCAGAAGCTCTTGATAAAATATTATATGTGTATAATGTTCCGAAAAAAATTCGTGAAACCAAAATCAAAAAAGCATTAAGCTATGATTATAAACATATCGGAGAACGAATTTTCAAAGAGTTTAAAGAATATGTTGATAAAACAACTGAGGAAACCTTTGAACAAATGCTTATAGATGCGAAAGGAGATTCAGTATGAAAATAAAAAATATTGTATCGGTATTGTTGTCAATTACATTAATTTTTACAATGGCTGTTTCTGCTTCAGCAATGCAGATATATGTAAAAACAATAACAGGTGAAAATATAGCACTTGAAGTTGAAAGCAGCGATACTGTTGAGGCACTAAAACAAAAAATTCAAGATAAAGAGGGAATACCAACCCAACAGCAACGCTTGATTTTTGGTGGTAAAGTACTTGAGGATGGCAGAACCCTTGCAGATTATTCCATAGAAAAGGACAGCACCATCCATCTTGATTTGAGATTAGATCCGGATTATGCGGAATTAGAGAATATTACAGCGGAGCTAAAGGAAATCAAAAAAACAGATGGACTTATAAAATCCGCAAGAGAAGAAATTGATAATGCTTTAGAAAAATATAATAAAGAGAATTTAAAAACACAAGAAGAAATCAACCTTGCGGTTGCAGAACTTTCAGAGCTTAAAACTAAAATCGAAAACGGCATAGCAGATGAATCGCTTATTTGCAACAATTGCTGGTGCCACGATTCCAATAACCTTATTTATTCAACCATTATGAAATTCTTTTATTCGTTTTTTTCAATGCTTACGGGAATGGAATATAAATGCTGTCCTGATATGCAGTAATTTAGAGGTGCTTTTATGAAAAACAAAACTAACAGAACTTTAAAAAAACTACTGAGCATAGCTCTTTGTCTTGCTCTTGTTGTAAGCTACGCTCCTATAATTTCTTTGGAGGCTAATGCGACTTCTAGTTTATTTGTTGATGTAAACGGGAGTGTTGTAGCTCTTAAGGATAGTGATTCTGACGGTTACTACGAGATAGGAACTGCCAATGAGCTTATTGCTTTCTCAACATGTATAAATAACTCAACCTCAACTACAGATAATCGCAAGATAAACGCTGAGCTTACTAATGATATAGCATTTCCTGAAAATGAGTCTTGGATTCCTATTGGACGTGGTGTTGAAGTTGATAATTCCATTGCTCTGTATTATGGAGGTATTTTTGACGGTAAAGATCATACCATTTCGGGCCTTAATTGCAGCAATGCCGATTATAAATATATAGGATTGTTTGGTTATCTTATCGGAACAGTTAAAAATGTTTCTGTAGTCGATTCAGCATTCGACTCCGGCAGCGACGTCGGTGGTATTGCAGGCTATAACATAGGTGTTATTGAAAAATGTTATTTCTCGGGCGCTATTAACGGCTCTTATCGTGCTAGTGGTGGAATAGCAGGCTACAATGGTAGAGAAGGCGAAATCAGAAACTGCTATAGCAATTCCTCAATAGTTGGAGGTAGCCTTGGTGGTGGTGGAATTGCTGGATACAACAGTGGCATAATTGAAAATTGCTGTAGTGTAGGAAATTTTATCGAAAATAGTACATTGTCAATAGGTGGTATAGCAGGAAAAAATAGCGGATATGGTACAATAACAAATTGCTACTATAATAAAAGTGTTTATTCAGGAAATTTGACAGGTGAAAATGAGGGCACGGTAGATGATTTTTCCTCAGGCAAAACAACTACACAGTTTAAATCCGGTGAGGTGGCATACCTTCTTCAAGGTGAGCAAACTTCAGCAGTTTGGGGGCAAACCTTGGGTGTTGATGATAACCCTGTTATGGGTGGTGAAAAGGTTTACTACAGTTCAGAGCTGAACGTTTACACAAACTATGAGGTATCAAAGAAAAATTCAGACGGGTTTTATGAAATAAGTAATGCAAAGCAGCTTGCAGGCTTTGCTGAATATTACAATGCCGGGAAAATTGCTTCCCCTGCTAATGCTGTTTTAACGGCAAATATTAACCTTGGGGACTACAGCTGGATACCTATAGGAAATGCCTCTACTAAATATAAAGGTGTTTTTGACGGTCAGGGTCATACAATTTCAAACTTTAAAATGACAATTACGGGTGCAGGCAATTGGGGCTTATTTGGTTACGCTACGGGTGAAGGCACAGTAATTAGGAATTTCTCAATTAGTGGTAATGTAACTACAGCACTTACCTCTAACGTGGATGTTCAGTACGGTGTTGTGGGTCAGGCTGACGGTGGAGCTGAAATAAGAAATGTACATTCTTCAGTTAATCTCACGTCAGGTGATTCTTATCAAAAGAAATATTTTGGTGGTATTGTTGGCAGAACAGGTAATATTACTGTGGATATGTGTTCATTTAGAGGAACACTTTCGCTTGGCAGTAATACCCTTGACTGTGTGGGTGGTGTAGTCGGCTATGTTTACAACGGCAAAACTGCCCAAATTACTAACTGTGGCTTTTACGGAAGCGTTGTTTCTACCTATTCAAGTGGAAATGTTGGTGGAATACTCGGCTATTATAACGGTGAAAATGCAAAGGCACTAACTGTATCAAATTGCTTGAGCGTGGGCACACTTCCTGAGGGCAGGAACGCCATTGTTGGTGCAATTAAAAATTACGGTTCAACAAACGCAGGCTCAAATAACTATTATACTGATGGTATGACTCATTCTGTTAGCAACGTTACAGCAGCTGCTGCTACAAAAATACAGCTTAAAAGTGGAGAAATAGCAATCGCTTTAGGTGATGCCTGGGGTCAGAATTTAAATAACGGTGTTTTAAACCAAGGACACCCCGTTGTTGGTGGTGCCACAGTTTACTGTGTAACAAATTGCCTGGGTAATGCAGATTATAGCAATACAAATGCTGTTAGACATGCAAGTGGTTGCGTTTTATATAACGGCGCTTATTCTCTGTGTGGTGAATTTGGTTCTAACGGCATTGTAGACGGCGTGTACCATATCTCTACAGCTGAACAGCTTGTTTCGTTTGCGAAAACAGTTAATAGTGGTAATACTGAAATAGATGCAAAATTAATTAATAATATTGACCTTACAGGATATGAATGGACACCAATAGGTACTGCTGAAAATATGTATGGTGGTTTATTTGACGGTAACGGAAAAAGCATAACCGTACAGTTTTCATATTTTGGTGGACTTGAGGATGAAAAAGAAAACTATTCACTATTTGGATTTATTAATAACGCCTATATTCAGGATTTGACAGTTAAGGGTTCAATCGCAGTAAGAGGAGCTTATGCAACCGGCTTAGTCAGCCAGGTGCACGGCAACTGTATTATCATAAGATGTTTAACTGACGTTGATATTACGACCTTAGGAATAATGGCGTATGCTTCAGGCCTTGTTGGCAGGGTAGATGGCTGCTTGAACATTATCAATTGTGGCTTTACAGGGTCTATGACTAATCCTGAGCAAACCTATAATTCCAGTGGATTGGTTAGTGATGCACAGAATACAGCTGAGGTATTTATTGCAAATTCATTTGTTGCTGCAGATTTTTCTGATTACACACAGCTCAGCTCTGACTCGGGCGACACCTTCATTAAAGGTGGAGGAATAGTGAATATGATAGATTGCTATTATTTAGAGTCTTTAAACGGTACACCAGCATATGCTACCCAAAAAACAGCAGAGCAGTTTGCAAGTGGTGAGGTTGCATACATCCTTCAGAGTAAAGCCTCGGAGCAGACCTGGGGACAGGATAGCAACCAGCCTGGTTCTACACCTATCCTTGATTTCACAGGTATTTACAAGGTTGTAAAAGCAGGTGAAACAGGCAACTACTCTGTTGCAAATGTTGGTGATACAAACGGTGACGAAATAGTTGATGTAAACGACTATCAGACACTTGTAAATAAAGCACTTGCAGATGACCACGGACAAATAGAAACTGCAAGCTATGATGATATAATCAGATATGACCTTGACGGTAACGGATATCTTAATGTTATTGATGCATCACTTATGCACCTTTTCATAAATGGTTTTACAACTGTTGATGTATATGCAGTTGGTGATTACGATTTAAACGGTAAAGCATTTGAGGAAGCTGATATTAAAGCTATCAAGCACGCTATCGAAAATCCCGAAAAGCTTGCAACATATAAAAAATATGCTTCCGATATTAACGGTGACGGTAAGCTCGATGAAAATGACCTAACTGCACTCACTGCAAAATACGGTGAGGTAACAGGCACAGAGTGTGCAGATAATGTAGAAGTATATTACAGATGGGGTAACAGCTACTCCACCTGCACAGCAACTGCTATGTGTACTATCTGCGGTAAAAAGGTCGCAACAGAAACTGTTAACAGTGTTCAGAATGCTGACGGCTCATACACGGCAACATTTACAAACACTCTGTTAGGAACAAAAACCTACAAAAAGTAATAACTTAAAATAGGAAATTAAATTATCAATTCATTTTCTTTCCAAATATAAAAACAGAGCACTCGCTGAGAAATCAGCGGGTGTTCTGTTTTTAGCTACCGGTTGCCGGCTGCCAGCCACCGGCGTTGTGGCAATAACTTTAGTCTTCTTAATATGTTTTATTAATGATATAGAAATAAAAAATTAGAATGACACAGTATCTGTTATGGGAACTGGAGGCTGGAAGCCGGCGACTGATAAACTGTTTACTGCCCACAGAAAGCCGTGTAACAAGAGTTGCGGTAAGAGTGGGGAAACTAACCGTAGAGCATATATCAGCCTTAAGTTAGCCTTTCTTTTTTACTGATGTAAAAAACTTTACTGCATAAGTCAAAGAATAGGGGATAGGTTTGAAAACAAAAATGTTTCCACTTGTGAAGTGGAAACTCGTGTGCATTTTATTATTTTTGATGGTTTTATAAAAAGTGAATAACCCTTGTAAACCTTTAGTTTACAAGGGTTTTCGTGGTCGGAGTGAAGAGACTTGCAAGGCACAGCCTTGCAAGATTTGCTGCGCAAATCATCCCATTGTGTTCACCTTCGGTGAGAATTGGCGACATCCTCACTACGTGCCTCTTGCGGTGCCCAAAATTGCTTGCTCGCTGTTCGCTTCGCACAATTTTGACCGCTGCGCCTATGAACACTCCCTGTATCATCCACAGGATGCGGTCGTGTTCATAGCCCAAAGCAGGCAAGCGCCTGTTTGTGTTCAAAATGTCGAAAATTTAAATCATTTCAATGCAAAAATAAAAAGAGTAATACCAAAAGGTATTACTCTTTTTATGGTCGGAGTGAAGAGACTTGAACTCCCGACATCCTGCCCCCAAACGCACTTTTTAATGTTCTGTATAGTCCAAAATCCCAGTAAATCGTGCTTTTTAGTCCACTCAAAATGCTCTTTGAAACTGTGAAAAGCTGAAAAATCCAAACAGTTTACAAAACACTATGGGTCAAGATGTGGTCGTTAGTATTTAGTTTACTTTATAGCTTTTTCCGAGTTGCTATTATTAAAGTAATAGGAACAAATAATACATGGTTGACCAAATTCCATTTTAAAGCCGCGGTAATGTTCGCAACCCGTACAATGTCCTTGCATAATAACTACATCGTCATCAGGGCAATTATCTTTGTCAATTACCCAAAGCTCATATTTACTCATAATTAACACATCCTAATCTTTATTTTTTATAAAATTATTGTTTCTTTTAGTATTAAGTAATGCTAAAGAAAAGTTTGTATTTCCTGCTTCTTTTCGCATTTGTTTTATAAGCTTTTTTGAATAATAAAAAATATTTTGATTATCTCCATCATTGCAATTGTTAATTATAGCATTTATAGTTGCAATCATTTTTGGTGAGAAAGATATAGCAATTTCTGCTTGGTTTTCTTCTATGCAATTAAGAATTTTATCTTTTTCATTAGAAGTAAAAGTTTGCTCAAACAATATCGGAAGCAATATTTTTGAAAACTTTAAATATAACTCTTTATTATTTTCAAAAAGTTTTGTTTCGTTTTCTTTTTTGCGATTATAAATGCTTAAGAAAAATGGAATAAGTATAGCAGTGATAATGATGCTTATAACAGGGGAGAAGGGCGCCTTGATCTCACTGGGCAAAGAGTTGTATGCTATGCCAAACAGTATAAAAAGCATTAATATAATTGCAATAACATAACCCGGCAGTATTTTTTGGAAAAACTCATCGTATAAATCTAATGCCCTTTCAATTTTGGGATAGTTATTAAAAAAAATAATTAATCTTTTTTTGAAGCAAAGTATTATTTTGTTTTGGTGTTTGTTTGTTTTTTCCATTTTATACCTTCTTTTGAATTTGTTACTACAAATGACATTGACCTAAAGTCTATGTCCTTTGTAGTTTATTCTTTTTGGTTTTATTATAAGTTTATATTACGAAACCTTTATTGTAGCTAATTCTTTATCACACTCATCAATAACAAATTGTGGTATGGTATCATATTCTCTTGGATTTAGTTGCCACACATAATCGTTTCCAACATGGTATGTTTCATTTACAAATTTTTTAACAACAGCATTTGGACTGTTTTCGTTATGTATAACTCTATATATTTGTAACTTTTCATAATTACTTGAGGCAGCATTATAAAGTTCAAGCAAGAAATTAATGTCCATAACTTTTTTGTGCTCAATAAAATAATCAAACCCAGGAATTGATTCACGAACTAAAACTTGTGCAGATGAAAACTCTTCATCAGTCATCGGTCTATCTTCTAAACTATTCCTTACATGTGGATAAGGATCTCTGTGCAAAAGACATGATGTCATTTGCCATATTAAACCTTTTTCATCTTCCACTTCGTATAAACGTCGTAAATAAATTGTTTTTATTATGTTATCAATCTCTAAAGTAAGATTATTTTTTGCAATTTTTTGTATAGTGCAAATATTATTACTTTTTATTTCCGTTTCTATTAGTTTTCCGTCCTTAGTTGAGAGGAAACTCGCTTTAGGTGCAGGATTAAATTCACGTTTTTTTACTTTCATAACATCAATAACAGTATTAAATTCGTGCGTTAACAATAAAACACTGCGGTTTTTTAGAGAGTTTTGAGATAAAAACAATAAATTTATCAATGCGAATTTTTTATTTCCATCAAAAGATGATATTGGATCATCAAGTATAATTAAGTCAGTATTATCCTTCTGCACAGTAAAAGCAAATAATGCTAAGGCTAATGCATTCTTTTCACCGTAACTTAGATGCCTATTTATCGTGGTTAGTTCCAAATCAACATTTGCAGGTTTTAATATCATTCTATAATCACGATTGGTCTCTTCGATTATGTCTACGATATAATTATAGCCAGCACCGCGCAAAAACTCATTTATTGTGGCTTTATTGGCTTCAATAGTTCGTGCAATTAAAATGTTTTGCTGATTCACTTCACCTTGTAGTTTGCTTGCTAATCCTATTACTGTTTTTAAAGAACTATTTATAATATTTATTTTTTCCTCTGTTTTATTAGAAAACAAAAAAGGGAAATATGACAAATCAATCAAGAAACCATTCAATTCATCTGCTATTTTATCAACACTTTTAAGAGAATTATAATTTATGTTCCTAAGTCGCAAAAGATTATTTAATAAATCCTTTACTTGGTTTTTAACTCTAACAAGGTATTCTTTTTGTTGCGAACTAATTGAAGAAACATTGTCCCTTATTTCTTGTATTTTAGTTGCTGTTGATTCAGAAAAGTAGGGGATAAGTTTTTCTAATAAAACCAAGACAGAATTAAGGTGTTCGATATCTTTTGATTTGTACTCCTCTGTTATTTTTAAAATTGTGTCCTTAGTGGTTGAAATGCTTCCAGAACAATATGGGCATTGATCTTCCATTTCTAAAAAGTCCTTACCTGTTAATTGCCATTTTAACCATGAAACATTTTTTCCACCTTCGCTATGTCTTAAATATGTACTGAATTTTTCCAGACCAGAAGGAATATGTTTAAGTTTATTCCCCTTGCTAATAGCTTTTGATATAACACTATTACTTGCCAATGTTTCAGATTTCCCAAAACCGGATACAAACTGAGAAAAAGCGTCAATAAGTTCATTTAATTCCGGATGAGATACAAAAGCAGTTGATACCTCTTTAAGCAATCTTTCAATTTCTTTCATATGTTCATCATATTTAGGTGTTTTAACAAAGATCGAAAAGCTATCTTCTATAAGTTCATCTTCTTTAAAAATATGACGATTTATATATTCCTCATTAAAAATAGAAACAGAATGAATTCCTTCTAAGCCACTTACATTGGGTAATGAAGCAGATGAATTGCCAATGTTTGAATAAGGAATTAATTCTTCTTTTAAATTGTCATCATTATTAACAAAGGCTTCAATAACCTTAGAAATAGTTGATTTACCGGTTCCATTAACACCATATTTGATGTTTAAACAACCTTCGGCAATTTCAACTTGTCCGTTAGTTATGTTATTACAGTTTGTAAAATTGAGTATCATTTTTATATCCTTTCGTATGTTGAGTTTATTAAGATTTTTCTTTTAAGGGAGATCAAATCGTTATTTGATGCAGGTAGTACAAACATATTTAAAGTTTAGGTAATAAAACCAAAATCTGGTATATTAACGTATAGATGTCTAATTGGTTTTATTAGCTTTTGTGGTTTCAAGTGCAAAACCAATACAACTTTTGCACAGAGACAAATTGGAAATACGCCCAATAACACCCTACCTGTATTGTGGAGGAATACAAATCCACAATTATAATGATATCATCCATATAATTAAAAACTATATTTTTCGCACAGATTACGAAAAATACGACACAAAATACGAAAAAACGATTATTGTGCTTGGCATTGAGCATCAATAATCGTTTAGTTTTTGAATATAATAAAATTTGTAATTAGAGTTTCTCTTATGTTAATTAACCAGCAGCATCGTTTGGATTGGATTGCAGTGTACCGGGATTTTTATCATCTGACTGTTCCAAAAAATTCTCAAGAGATTCCTCATTGGGGAAAACTGAAGAGAAGCGATATGGTTTTCTTTCTCCTTTTTTGCTGGAGTCATAAAAACCATCTTTACTACTTTTACCAAAAACCAGTACCATTATTCTATTTAAAAATTTATTCATTTAAGTCACCTTTCTTAAAATTAACAGCTAATACTGTGTTAATTCTTAGCATTTTCCCCTTGATATATCTTTCTTAAATAATGCCTGTATTGTGATAATAATACATAAATAGTGTCGGCATAAGCCTTTATTATATCCACATTATACTTTTCTTGTTTTTCTGTAAATGCATCCGTATATTCAGAATCTACACAAAGAAAACCTATTATATCATATGGTTCTTCGTTTTTAGTG
>X40_Bactrian_Camel__coassemble_115_pt1 | contig 15241 bp, 14 predicted proteins | sample X40_Bactrian_Camel__metabat2_low_PE_002 | metagenome-assembled genome bin X40_Bactrian_Camel | reverse complement strand
AGTATATCATATATAAAGTCGGATTTCAACCTATTTATAAAATAACTGACAAAAAATGTTCAAAAAATTCTCGAAAAATTTTGGAAAAAATTAATAATTTTATAGTTGCTTTTTTACTTATCATAATGTAATATTTATTTTGTAGTAAAATGCAGTAAATATGGGCAGAAATGCCTTAAAATAATGAAAGAAAGTAAAAAAATGGATTACAAAAAATACTTTTGCCCTGTATGTATGCAGAGCTTTAAAGAAGACGACGACGTTGTTGTGTGCCCCGATTGCGGAACTGCACATCACAGATCCTGTTGGCTTGAAAACGGCCACTGCTTTAATGAAGAAAAGCATAATTCAGAGGAAAATCTCAAGGAGCTTTTTTTAAACGAAAAAGAGGCAGAGCCTGAAAAAAATACAGTTGATGAGCCTGTTGAAAGAGTTCAGGCAGAGCTTGTTGATAACGGCTTAAAGGATAAAAAATATAACGAAGAATTCGGTCATAATCCGTCACAATCCTTCCTTATTGTAGGCAGAGAGGCGTTTTATTACCAAATTGCAGTAAGAAAAAATCAAAAATATTATATTCCGACCTTTATGGCAATTTCTCAAACAAAGGGCAAGGCAATTTCTTGGAATATTGCAGGTTTTTTTGTTCCGTTTGCCTGGAGCCTTTACCGTAAAATGTATAAAATTACTGCTTTGATTTTGGCAGTATATATGCTTATAGCCGGTATTTCAGTTTATTTTGTTTCACAAAACGAGGCTCTTTTTGAAATAGGAGAAATTTGTTATCAGGAGGATGCAAATTTTGCTCAAAATATTCTTAGCGCACAAATGGGAGAGGACGTTACTTTAACAAAAAATCAGCAAAAATTTATTGAAGAAATGAATAAACAAACCATTCCCACAGGTGTAAGCACCTTCTGTACAATTCTTCTTTACGCGTCAAAATTTATTATTGCCTTTAAGTCAAATAAGCTTTATATGAAGGAAATTGATAAAAAAATTCGTAAGGCAGAGCAAATCGGCCTGTCCGTTGAGCAAACCAAAGTTTATTTATATAAAAAAATGGGCACGTTGCCATTTGCCCTTATGTTTATAGTAGGATTATTTGAATGGTCAATGTTCAGTTAAAATGAAAATCGAGGAATTATTATGCATACACCGTTAGCAGACAGAATAAGACCACAGTCTTTAGAGGAAATCGTTGGTCAGAAGCATTTAATAGGTGAGGGCAAGCCCTTGAGAAATATTATTGAATCAGGGGAATTGCCGAATATGATTTTTTACGGGCCGTCAGGCACAGGCAAAACTACTCTTGCCCGTATGATTGCCCAAAAAACAGACCGTACTCTTCGCAGACTCAACTGTACAACTGCAGGTACGCAGGATATCAGGGACATTGTTAATGACCTTAATGCATTTACTGCTCCAAACGGAATACTTTTGTATCTTGACGAGATTCAGTATTTTAACAAAAGGCAGCAGCAGACTTTACTTGAGTACATAGAAAACGGTTCAATTACGCTTATTGCTTCAACAACGGAGAATCCTTATTTCTACGTTTACAGCGCAATCTTAAGCCGTTCCTCTGTTTTTGAGTTCAAATACGTTACACCTGAGGACGTGGAAGAGGCAGTTAACAGAGGCTTCAGGCTTCTTGCAGAGGAAAAAGGGGAAGAGTTTGACATAGAGTCAGGTGTAGCCTCTCATATTGCGCAGGCTTGTGGCGGAGACGTAAGAAAATCGCTTAACGCAGTAGAGCTTTGCGTCCTTGCGGCAAAGAAGCCGGAGGAAAACGAGAAAAGGGTAATTTCGCTTGAAAGTGCCCGGTCTCTTACTCAAAAAAGCGCTATGCGATATGACAGAGAAGGGGACGAGCATTATGATATTTTGTCTGCCTTCCAAAAATCTATGCGTGGCTCCGATGCAGATGCCGCAGTGCATTACCTTGCAAGGCTCCTTGAGGCAGGAGATATGACCTCTGCCATACGCAGACTTTTAGTTTGCGCTTCAGAGGACGTGGGACTTGCATACCCTATGATTATGCCTATTGTTAAGGCGGCAACGGATATTGCTCTACAGGTCGGAATGCCTGAAGCACGTATTCCTCTTGCAGATGCAGTTGTGCTTGTGTGCAACTCTCCAAAATCCACAACGGGACACGATGCAATAAATCTTGCAATGGATGACCTTAAAAACGGCAAAAGCGGCCCTATTCCACGTCAGCTTCAAAATAAGCATTTTGACGGTGATGATGCAGAAATTAAGGGTCAAAATTACAAATATCCACACGCTTACCCTAATCATTGGGTTAATCAGCAATATTTACCCGACGAGCTTAAAAATACTCAATATTATTTTTACGGCGATAATAAGCAGGAGCAGGCTGCAAAGGAATATTGGGACAAAATAAAAGGAGAAAAAAGATGAAAAAGTTAGTATCCGTTTTAATTTCCGTAGTTTTACTTTTTTCTTTATTAACAGTTAGTGCCTCTGCACAAGCAGGGCCGGTTATTGATAACAATATTTTTTACGTGGAGCTGCCTCAAGGCTTTGAGTTTGACACCACAATGTCACAGAATTATTACGCAGACCACAATGAAACCTTTACAACCGTTGAGTTTTACGTTGCCGGCAACAACGCTTTTACCGAAGGCTTGAAAAATACAGGCGAGGTAGACATTGAAATGTTTGTTAGGCGTGAGCTTGAAGATTTTTCCGGCTCTTTTTCCTCAATTGAAAGGGGACGCTGTAACGGAGTTACTGCTGCAGTTTTATATTTTGTTGATTCCTTTGAATTGAATCACGAGATTTATCTGTTTGCAACAAGAGAAAATATATGTATAATAGATTTTACTTTGATTTCCGAGGATAATGAGGAAAAAGAGCTTATTAAGCATACCCTTTTATCCTTTGTACTTAACGGAACGACCTTTGACGGCGAAAGCTTTATGATGGAGCACGATTTTACAGGTGCGCCTGATTATTATGATAAGATAAACGAGTATGCAGCAGAGTATTATAAGGAGTCTGCAGAGCTTGATGCGTCTTTTTATAGTATTTTTTTGATAATCGGCTTTGTTGCCCTTTGTTTACCTGCTTTAATATTGCTTCTTATTATCTTTATTGCGCTTTATAAAAAGCAGAAGAAGCTTAATAAGGAATATGAGGAATACGTTGGCCCTATCAGCCTTGTAAAGCACGCTTTCGGTGATACAAAGCTAAATAACGCAGGTTTTGTTCCTTATAGTCCGCAGGTGCTCTTTACACCTAATGCTCCAATTGATACTCCTTATTACCCCAATATGACGAATATTCCCGTTATGACTAACGTTTCAAACACACAGACCGTTCCTGATATGACGAATATTCCTAATATGATAAATATTCAAAATACACAAAATTCTCCCATAACACAGGCAGGTCCCGTTGCCTCTACAGAAGAAGCTTTTGCAAACGCACCTGTAGAGATGCACGGTGACGGAAGCGAGTCTGTACAGACTCAGCAAACGTCAGATAACGGGCAAATAAACTAAACGTTTTTGGAGTTATTATGAAAAAAGCTATTTTACTTGGTTTTTGTTTGATATTTATTTTATCGGGCATTTCTGTTGTAGCCTATGCAGGAGAGTCGCAAAATTCTTTTACACCAAATAGCTTGTCCGTTGCAGAACAGCTCTTTGGTATGGATGAAGAGGATTATAAATATATTGCTGAAAATTTTGGCGAGGAAAATGCCAAAAAAATTATAAGCGCTAAGTATATCTTTTGTATTAACGGCATAATAGCAATAATTTGCCTGATTTTTATAATTGTTTTTTCTGTCCTTAACGCAAGGCTTTTCAAGAAGCTAAAAAAATACGAAAAGGACAGAAAAACAAAGGAATTAAACTATATTTTATACGGTGGAAAGCACGGTGCAGACAAGCACGTTTCCTCACATACTGAGCATTCAGAAGGAGGGGACGAGCAATGAAAAAAATAAGAGTCGCTTCCCTTTTAATTTGCATTATATTGCTCCTCGGCTCCTTTTGTATCGGAGCAAATGCTCAGGAAGAGGAGTTTGTTATCAATTCTAAAGAAATATATATGGTCATACCAAAGGAGTATGCCTTCTGCCCCTTTGATTTATCGAGCACGTATTACTCCTTTGTTGATGAGCAGGGCAACAACATTTGCGTTGAATGTGTCCCTAACACTTATGACTTGACTGTCTCAAAGGACTTTACAGAGGAAAAGGTCAAGGAGCTTGCCTCTCTGCATTATTTTGCAGAAGGCAATGAAGATGTGCTAAGGGATATGGAAATTTCTTTTTCGGAATTTTCAACTGAAAAGGTAAACGGATTTTCCGTCTTTTTACTTGAAGGAGCTGTAGGTAACACGGAGGCTTCCTCCATAACAAGCTTTGGTGTTTGCCTTATGGCAACACAGGAGAGCGTCTATTTTGTAGGTCTGCAGAATCATACGGAAAAATTCAGTAAAAAGGAAGAGCTTTTGCTTCTTATAGGTAACGTTAAAATAAACGGCACCTTCCTTTCAGGTGATTCGCCTACCTACGTTAGTGTTTTTTCCGATATGCCCTTTAAAACTGCCGTAAAGGCAGACGTGGAAAAAAGCTTCAGCGATTTTAACAAGCACGTACATAATTTAGATGCAGAAGAAAACGACAGATTAACTGCAGAAGAATTAGAAGAGATAATTGATATTGTTTTATTAATCGTTTGCTCTGTAACAGGCTTACCTGCTCTGTTTTTGTTTATAGGTGCAGTCTGGTTAATAAGAAAGCACGTAAAGTACACAAAGCTTATAAAAAAATATGAAGAGGGCTCCTCTTCTAACCCATTCAATAATAAATAATTTAAAAGGAGAAAAGATTATGAAACAGTTTCCTATTGGTGTAATTGTGGACAGCTTCAGAACGGATATTCCGTCTGCAGTCAAGAAGGCGGCACTTTGCGGGGCTCAAGGTATACAGGTGTATGCCACAAGAGGTGCAATGAGCCCCGACGAGCTTGTTGGTGCAAAAAGAAAGGAATTTCTTGATATCGTTAAGTCAAACGGTCTTGTGATTTCTGCTCTTTGCGGAGACCTTGGTGGCGGCGGCTTTATCCATAAGGATTTAAACCGTGAAAGAATCGACTATTCAAAGAAAATCCTTGATCTTGCAAAGGAGCTTGAAACAAATATTGTTACAACACATATCGGTGTTGTGCCGTCTGATCCTAATCACGACAGATTTAAAATTATGCAAGAGGCTTGCCGTGAGCTTGCAGAATACGCAGACTCAATAGACGCTCATTTTGCAGTAGAAACAGGCCCTGAAACAAGCGCAGATTTAAAAACCTTCCTTGACAGCCTTGAGTCAACAGGCGTTGGCGTTAACCTTGATCCTGCTAACTTAGTAATGGTTACAGGTGACGATCCTGTTCAGGCAGTGCATAATCTTAAAAAATACATTGTTCATACACACGCAAAGGACGGTAAGCAGATTTTTTACCGTGATCCTGAAATTATTTACGGCATTAAGCAGGACGTTATCGTTACAGACGACTCCTTTATTGAGGTGCCACTTGGTGAAGGTAGCGTGGATTGGCCAAATTACCTTAAGGCACTTGAGGACATTGGCTACAACGGTTTCCTTACAATTGAAAGGGAAGTTGGCGACGATCCTGAAAGAGACATTAAGGCAGCAGTAGAGTTTCTTAAAGCAAAAATGATATAAGCATAGAAAAAAGGCTCTCGAAAGAGAGCCTTTACATCCCTGTTTGCTTCAGCAAATAGGGAGGGGGACCACGCCTTCAGCGTGGTGGTGGGTAGTTCTCTTGCGGCTATTCCTCATTTGAATAAAAGGAAATTATAAAATAAAAATATCGTCCCTATATTTCCTCATCACTTTCCATACAGATTTCTTCTGCATCTATCCGAGCTTGCATAAGCAGGCTCTTTATTTTTTCTATGTTTTCTTCCTCCAAGGCCTTTGTTATTGCATTAAATAATAAAAGATACATTTTTTTATACATACATATCACCTCAACAACATTTTATGCATTTATTGCATAAAAGTCAATATGCAATAAATGCATATTATAAAATAACTTTGGTGATAAAAATGTACGATAGAATCCGTGATTTACGAGAAGATAAAGACCTTAACCAGAGTCAGGTTGCCAAAATACTTAATATTAGCCAATCAACATACTCAAGGTATGAGAACGGTAATCTTGATGTTCCTACAGAGGTACTGATTGCACTTTCAAAGCTTTATAATGTTTCTGTTGATTATATTTTAGGGTTGACGGATTAATTTATGCAGATTGTGTATTGCACATTTGCACAATTGTTGTATCATAGCGATAGCGTAAGGGACGGATTTTTTTCAGCCGTCCCTCTTTTTTTCTGTGTTTGCGGGAGAACTGCAATGTTACGCTTTGTTATTTATTATTTAAAATCACCATTGCTCTATCCAACTGAAGAAAAACAGAAAGAGAACTACCCACCACCATTTCGACCCAACATAAAAAGAAGGGTGAGTATATCCACTCGGAATATACTCACCTGAAACATTAATTTTGCCAAAGAATGGTCCCCCTCCCTATTTCAACAAGTTGAAACAGGGATGTAAAGCTATCGCTAACAGCTACTTGCTATCTGCTAACCGCTAATCTGCGAAGCCTATGCAGTTTACTTATTGGCTGTTGCTTTCTTTATTACGAACAGCACAAGAACTGTTACAGCAGCCATAACAGGAAGAACTATCATCCAGTTATTAACAAAGCCTGCAAATATGTATGCAACAAATGAAAGCACTGCAACAGTTACTGCATACGGAATTTGTGTTGATACGTGGTTAATATGGTCACAGCGAGCGCCTGCAGAGGACATAATCGTTGTATCTGAAATAGGTGAGCAGTGGTCACCGCAAACTGCACCTGCAAGACAGGCTGACATACAAATAACACCAAGAGGATTGCCGATTGGGAAGATTGCGAGAACAATCGGGATAAGAATACCAAAGGTACCCCAAGACGTGCCTGTTGAGAATGCAATAGCACAAGCAACAAGGAAGATAATAGCAGGAAGGAAATTGCTTAAGCCTTCTGCATTTGCCAAGGCATTACTTACAAAGGTATCGGAGTCAAGTAAGCCGGTCATATTCTTAAGAGAGGTTGCCATTGTGAGAATAAGGATTGCAGGAACCATAGCAATAAAGCCCTTTGGTATGCATTCCATTGCTTCCTTGAAGGAAATAAGACGTCTTGCAACAAAATAGATAATTGTAATTACAAGAGCCACAAAGCCGCCCCATGGGAGACCAACTGTTGCATCTGTGTTTGAGAATGCGTCAACGAAGCCTAAGGATGAATCGTAGTTTGCAGAAGCGAATACCCATTCCTCACCCATACATCTACCAACGTAGAAAAGAGAGAATATGCAAGTTACAATAAGGAAAAGTATAGGGAATATAAGGTCTATAATTTTTGCTTTTGAGGTAGAAGGCTCTTCGTCCTCACCAACCTCTGTACCTGAGGTGAATAAGTCGCCGTTTAACGCATTTGCTTCGTGAAGCTTCATCGGACCGTAATCAAACTTCATTACGGTTAAACCGATAATAAATACAAACGTGAGAAGAGAATAGAAGTTGTACGGAATAGCCTGACAGAAAAGAGAGATGCCTTGTCCGTCGGGAGCGTAGCTTGCAACGGCAGCAGCCCAAGAGGAAATCGGAGCTATCATACAAATAGGAGCTGCAGTAGCGTCTATAAGGTAAGAAAGCTTTGCACGAGAGATTTTGTTTTTATCTGTAACGGGACGCATAACTGCACCAACTGTAAGGCAGTTGAAATAGTCGTCAATAAAAATAAGTACGCCGAAAAGGAAGGTAGCAATAGATGCGCTAACCTTTGTTTTTGCGTGTTTTGCAGCCCAGTCGCCAAAAGCCTTTGAGCCACCTGCCTTGTTGAGAAGAGCAACAATTATTCCCAATAAAACAAGGAAAGCAAAAATACCTGCACTGCCTGAAACAGCTGAGGTGATACCGTTTGTGATAACGGAGTCTATTGTGTGAACAACGTTAAAGTTTGTTGATAAAAGACCGCCTACGATAATACCTACAAAAAGAGAGGAGTAAACCTCTTTTGTAATAAGCGCAAGGCCGATTGCAATTACCGGTGGGAATAAGGACCAAAGTGTACCTACAGGATTTGTTATTGAGCCGGTGAGAGAACAAATTACACCAAAAGCAATAACGAAAGCAACTATAAGCACTTTAGAAATAATATTTTTAGTTTTCATTATTTTCATCCTTTCTTATTATTTCCTTATAGCTGTAATTTTAGATTAAAATAAAAACAATGTCAACAAAAGTCGATTTTTTTGTATGTTTTCATAAAGATAAGAGCATTTCTTTAGTGAAAAAAGAAATGCTCTGTCTTTTTATTACGGTAAATATCTATTTTCCCATAAGCTCTAAGGGGTCAACGTATTTGTTGTTATAAGATATTTCAAGGTGAAGGTGAGGCAGCTCCGTTTTTTCGTAGGGGACGCTGCCCAGATAACCGATTAGGCTTCCACCGGAGACCTTGCTGCCTGTTGACAGGTCTATTGTGTCCTTGTTAAGTCCGCAATATCTGGCAACAACGCCGTTGCCGTGGTCAATTTCCATTACAGTTCCGAGAAGTGCATCGGTATATATTTTTGATACTATGCCGTAGGCTATTGCCTTTACCTGTTGCCCTTCCTCTCCTTTAAAGTCAATGGCAGGATGAGTGCGCCAATCGTCCATTGTAGCGTTATAAGACGGGGTTGAGGGCTTGTAGTCCTTGAGTATTTCCGTACCCATAGGCAAGGTGTAATAATCCTTGTAGGGAACTGCGTAAGGTGAAGAGGTGAGGCTCTGAGCAGCAGTTGTTTTTTCGGCTGTGCTTTCCGTAGGCTCCTTTCGTGTGTCTGCAACGTCCGTATTGTTCTGCCTTACCTCAAAATCAGGCTCTGTAATTATGCTCTGAGTTACGGAAGGCAACGTAACGTAGTCACTCTCAATAGGCACTTCGAGATTTTCCAACGTTTTTTCCGTAGCGATTTTCGCAAAAAGAGCGCCACCTATGGCAATGAGCATAGCAAAAGCATAGGCAGTTTTTGCGATTTTCATTTTTCTTTTGTGGGAAAGCTCTTCCTTTTCCTTAGAGGAAACAGGCTTAACCTCTCTTGAGGGCTCGTTTTCGGGAATCTCTAAGGGCTTCTGATTGTTTTTATCATCCATATAAATTGCTCCTTTCAAAACAATTATTGGCTGAAAAGAGCGATTTATTCATTATAAACGAAAACACACTGACCGAGGGGACGGCCAGTGTGTTTCCGGAACACGGTTAACACCTATGTTCCAAGCTTACTTGAGGAGGTTAGTTCCAATAGGAACTAAGTACTAATACTCGGTTGCGGCATCCTTTCTTAGTACATTTGCATTATAGCATACAAATTATTTGAAAAAAATAAATAAATTGTGAATATTCTAAAAATACAAAAAGTTATACTATAGACGGAAAAGCAACACTTGTTGGAAATGTGTTCCACGTGAAACATTTGTAAACTGCAGAGCTTCGTAGATATTCAAAATTAAAAACGCAAAATGCAAAATTGAAGTGCTTCGCCGATATTATAAGCTTCGCGTGTATTTAGATGTCAATGTCGGATGTCGGTGCTTCGTAGATATCCAAAATTAAAAAATTAAGAATTCAAAATTTTGGAACTGCGTTGCGATTGTAAGCTTCGTAAGTGTTAAAGCGAAGTGATGTGAGGCTTTACGTTTCGTCATATATTTTGTGTTTCACGTGAAACATAAAGCCGACCTTATTGCTAAGATCGGCTTTGGGTATCAGTCAAGAGACTTATTTATTCTTTTTTGCAGCTTTCTTTGCAGCCTTCTTTGCAAGTCTGTCTGCCTTTATTTTTGCGTTAATGGCAGCTTCCTCGCGTTTCTTCTTTTCTGCATCTGCCTGCTTCTTTGCAAGAGCTCTTTCGTGACGAGCCTTTGCACTTTCGTAGGTAGAAGAGATTTCTTCAAAGTGCTGATAGTTTTCTTGCTGAATAAGGAGCTTCTGTGCATCAAGGTAAGGCTTTGCGCATCTTGCAAAGTTACCCTGACGGTCATTTTCTGCCTTTGTTTGCTTACGTGCTTCTTTAAGCTTTTCATCATAAGATTTGATTTTTGCAATAAGCTCGTCAACTGCTTCTGCATTTTTCTTATTAGAATGCTTTGAGAAAGCCTTTTTGGCATCCTTAAGCTCAAAGTTTAATGCCTTAAGCTTTGCTTCAAGCATATCTTCTTTATTGAAGCATTTTTCAAGCTCTGCATATTTAAGCTCGCAGAAAGAGATATTCGTTTTAACGTAGTGCTTCTGAATTGACTTGTAAGCAGAAAGCTTTTGCTTTGCAATCTCAATAGCAGCAGAGCGAAGAGCCTTGTTTTCTGCAGAATCCTTTGGCATTGATTTGGCTGCTGCAAGCTCTGCCTTAACTGCTTCAACGTCTAAGTTATAAAGACCGTCGAGACCTGCTTCAACTAATTCCTTGCTCTTTTCAACTCTGTATTCGAACTCAGGAGTATCGAACTTATTAAGCTCGTCGCAAACAAATACTGAAATATCAATTTCCTCATTAAGCTTAAGAGCTTCCTTGTACTGCTTCTTTGCGGCCTTGCGTTCTGCTTTATCCTTGATGGCTTTGTAGCTCTTTTTACTTGCATCAACGTGCTCTTTACCTTCAAGCTCTTTTGCATCGCGGATAATTTCTACCGCTTCAACAAGGTTAGCATCGTTATTAATTCCGTTGCCGTAGTCCTCAAACATGGCACGGATTTTAAGTACACGAACAATAGATTTTTGCTTCTTTTCGTTGAAATCGTACCAAATATAAGGGATAACGTTTAAGAATGCGCCAATAGCAGCAATTATAATAATAACCTGAATAAGATCAATAAGGATATTCGGGTCATAAAGAGCGTTATATGCATTATCATACGGCTTCTGACCGGCTGCGAGCTGATCTTTAATTACCTGGCCAACAGTGGTGTCACCGCCGTTAAGCTCTCTTGCAAGAATCTCTTTATTATGCATAACCTCAAAGGCTTTCGCCTTTGTGATACCCTTTTGCTCGTATATGAAAGAAACGATAGAGCTTAAGAGAAGGGTAATAACAGTACCGATTGTTGCAACTGCAGAGAACATACCGTCAATACGTTCACCTGTTTTGTATTGCTGATAATCACGAATATCTGCCTGAATAGCAGGGTTGAGAATATGAGCAAAGGAGCCCATAAGAGCGTTAAACCACAAGCAGCTCATAACAAGGAGAATTGTTACGTTGTATGTAATCTCGTCTGTGAAGAGGAGCATTGCAAGAATGAATACAATGTTAAAGACGTTTGTGATAATAAGAACAGATTTTTTACCCCATTTACGAATACAGAACGGTGCTGCAAGCATACCCCAAAGAGAAGCGTTACCGTAAACAGTCTGGATAAGGGCAAAGGTTGCACCGTTACAGGCGCCACCGTAGTTATAAAGCCAGTTCAATACGTTTGCATAGGAATTCTCAAGGAAGCCAATCCATCCGGCAAGAGAAATAATCCAGAAATATTTATTTTTTGCAACTGCCTTAAGGGCATCAAGGAACTTAATCTGAACAACGTGAGTACGAGCCTGAACGATTTTCTCCTCTGTGTACTTATAAACAATGATACATAAGAGGATACCAAATACTGCAAGAATAGGGTAAAGTAAACGGAAAACACGAATATCCGTCATATTTGTATGGAAAATATTATCTGCAATAATTGGTGTGAATAAGTTAACTAAAGTAGGAGCAAGTGAATAAACAACAGATTTGATTGATGCAACGTCTGCTCTTTCCTGTGAGTTTGGTGAAAGCACGTGGATAAGATTCTCGTATGCATCGTAGAAGAAGTAATAGAAGAAGTGCAAAAGCAGATTCAAAATCATTATAACTGCACATTTTGCAAAATAATCTGCCGTTACGTCTTGGAAAAGGATACCGTTACCAACGATTTTTTCAAGGCTTGAGTACGGGAACCAAACCATTGTAACACAAATAATTGCCGTTGGTATTGCCATTGTAAGAATGTACGGCCTGTATTTACCCTTTTTATTACGGGTATTATCAATAATATTTGCACGTATACCCGTAAGAGGAATATTTGCAAGAACTGCAATAACGTACATTACGTACATATCTGTTGGGTCAATACCTAAAACAGATGAAAGTAACGTATTCTGCATAGCAAGTAAGCAAGCAGTACCAAGCGTGATAATCATATATGCACCGATACCGCCACCTGAATAAGCAGCAATCTCTCTGAAGGACATATAGCGTCCTGCCATTGGAGTGGTCCAATAGGTTTTTACCTTGGATATACCTTCAACGGCTCTTTCTTTGATGGTCATAATTTCTCTCCTTGCGTAAGGAAAATATACTTTTTTATAAAGCCATTTCCCCATAATAATAGATAATAGCATAATACCATAATATGTAATTTTCTGCAAGGGTTATATTTCCAAAAAAGAAATATAAACAAACTTTGGATATTTGCACAACCTCTAAAAAGAAATAATGTGCATAATGCTAAGGGAAGCAGAGTAAATCACAAGCAAAAAGCCCAACAGAACGTCTGCCGGGCTTTTTGGTAGTATTGATCAATAAAAATTTTTATCCTGCACATTGGCTATCAACAAACAGAGTTGGTTTGTGAGGGAAGGCACGGAAAAAGTCCTCTGCTCCGTTGTTCAGAGCAACGCCGTCTACGTAAGAGGCTGTTTGGGCGTTGTGCCCCTCAAAGCACAGTAAAAGTCTTGCTGCAGCCGGTGGAGTAAGGGAAATATCAAAGTCACCACTTTCTCTGCAGGTAACGGTAGCCTTGCCGTTTTCGTATTTCACGTCAAAAATGCCGTTGTTCTGAGGCAGCTCATCAATGCTTTTAATACTGAATTTGCCGTATTTTTCAGGATATTGGTTGCTTTCAAGTAATTTTTTAAGATCGTATATGCGACCTGCGTAGCCACCTTCATAATTATAGGTAACGCCGTCAATTCTGTCTGCAAAGCAGGAAAAGGCAGAGCCTTGGTATTGCCTTCTGACGCACAAGGTCTTAACAATGCCGTCGTAGTTACGCAAAAAGCCGATAATTCCCTTGAGTGCCTGCGGATTAAGGGTAAAAAGCTCGTCTACTACCAAGGTGTCGGGCCTGTTTACCTTAAAACGCACGTAGCCGTCTGCCTCACCGTCGGAATTACGGTAAATATACGTATAATCTGCCTCTTCAAGAGGCTTATTGCAGAAATGCTTTGCGTCCTCTCGGAGTGCCATAAGATTATGTTGCATAGCACACTTGTTGTGAAGGGCGCAGAGCTCCTCCAATTGCTCACCGTTATAAAGCTCCACGCTGTTGCAACGGGGCACGTTTTGAAGACTTGCGAAGGGTACGCTTATTGAAAAATTACGGATGAGATTTGCATAGCCGAATTTTTCGTAATAGGAGATGGAAAAAGGTGACAGGAAGCCTACCACAACGTTATTTTTGACGGCATTTTTGCCGATTTCGTCAAATATTGCTCTTACGCCACCGATACGGCGACTCTCAGGCTGACTGCAAATGCCACCAAGCACAAGAGTATTAATAATATTTCCACAGTAATTGCACTTGAAATCGTAAAGCTCCATACCTGCAATGAGCTTGCCCTGATGGAAGGCGCCAAGCACGGACATATCTACGCTTGTGTCTACCTTTTCATCAAATTTCCATATAAATGATGCGGCGGACACCTTAAGGTAATCCATTGCCTCTTCAGGCTTTATTAACCTAACTTCCATAATTTTTCTCCTAAAAGATATTTATATATTCATTATACCATCCAAAACAAAAAATTCAATGGGAATGTGAAACAACGCGTATTCATAATGTGTTCGGTAAAGGTTAAAGCAACAGACGATTTATTTTTCGCAGGTATTTTCGGTACTGCATAGCCTTTTCGATGTGAGTGATTGGCTTTGGAGAAGTTACGGAATATGGGCAGAAAAAGACCCCACTCACAAGGAGTGGGGTTATAGTTTAAAGAAAATTAGTCATCGTTTTTATCATATCCGCTGCATTCTTCTTTATGATTGCAAAATTCACATTCGCAATCATCGGTAAAAACACCTGTTTCCCAACAAATATCTGTTGGATACATACTTATCCCTCCGTTTCAAATTAAATTCTAGAATTTTTTAAAATGTTTTCTACCTCATTATATGATTCAACAGTATAAGGGATTTCAATAAGAGGAATCCCTATACTTTTCGCATAAAATTTTTTAAGCTCATCATGTAATTGTTGCTTAGCAAACTGTTCTTTTCCTCCAAAGAACTCTATCGGTTCATAATGTTGTTGACCTTGGCATTCTATAAATGCAAAAAGTTTATTATTTTTGTAAAATGCAAAATCGTAAGATAATAAACCCTCTTCAACACCTTTTAAATCGTCAAATCTTTTTTGAGTTTCATAATCAATTGAACTAATATAATTCTTTTTGTTGAAATACTTTGATTTAATTTCGCATATAATTTACATGCAAATAAAGCTAAAAAAATATTTCCCATCTACTTTCGCAGATGGGAAATATTCATTTCTTTGTTTCGTGTTCGTATCTTTCTTTAAAATTTGTTTTTGCACCACTTCTGTCAAATGCATCTCTGTTTGCTTGAGAGCCGTTTTTATATGATTGGTATGCCTTTTCCTTAATTGAATTTGGATGAGCAACAGTAATATCAGGTTTTTTGTTAGCATTTATAGCATCTGTTTTTGCTTTTTCCACCATATCAGTTAAAAAATCTAATAAGCCCATAATAAAGCCTCCTTTCTAATTTTTTATTTTTAGTTGTATTACATACCTGTTCCCCAATGATAAAGTATTTTCGCCCCAAATTTTGCCAATTCCCACAAAACAGAGCCTGAGTCATCTTTTTCTTCTTGACTTTTAGAAATTTCTTGCTTTTCTTGTTTTTCTAATTTTTCTTGTTCGGTTTGGTCTTGTCGTTTTTTCTCTTCTCGCTTGATTTGTGCTTTTTCTTTCGCTTCGTTCTTTTTACGCAACACTTCTTCATAATCTTCATTATAATATTGTAGTAATTTCATCAATGAGCAACAGATAGTTTGAATATTTTCACAATAGTTTAAAACAGAATACTTTTTCGC
>X40_Bactrian_Camel__coassemble_114_pt1 | contig 15444 bp, 13 predicted proteins | sample X40_Bactrian_Camel__metabat2_low_PE_002 | metagenome-assembled genome bin X40_Bactrian_Camel | reverse complement strand
CTTCATACAGCTTCGGCAACAAGCCTTCGTTCTTCATCAAAATCTCAACGAATTATGGCGTGTAGCGTTGTCTTGTCACCTCGCAGTATCTTCATACAGCTTCGGCAACAAGCCTTCGTTCTTCATCAAAATCTCAACGAATTAATAATTTGAGAAAAATTAAAAAACAGGTGTTGTGTCCTTTTGTGGACACAACGCCTGTAATTATTGTGCAAAGAAATTGTAAAATTGATACGTTAACAACCAGGTGGAAATATACCAAACTAAAAACTCTTTGGTATATGGTTTTATTTCTCAATTGCTGCTTTTTTTGTGTTGATTTTGTAGAGAATTTTTGAATCGAATTTTGGTGTACGGTCGTAACGGTAAATGCCGTTTAGCTCTTGCTCAACGTCTGTAAGCTGAGTGTAACAGAAGCCTAACATTTTTGGGTTATCAAGCAATACTGTAGTAAGACCGTCGTATCTTTCGTAGAATTCTTCAAGAGAGGTAGCGGCATTGCCGTAGCCCCAAGCCTTCTTTGCATCGTTTTCGTCAAAGTCACTAAGCTCTACTCTGATACCACCGTATTCACTCATAAATACAGGCTCACCGCCCCATTCTTGTCTGTGGCCCTGATGATCAAAGAGAACGTTGTCTGTTAAGAGCTTATCGTAATCTGCTTTGAACTTGTTGTAATCCTGATCGTAGTTATGGATATCAAAAATATCTGTTTCTACGTGGTAGTTACCACTTGTATCGATACAAGGACGAGTTTTGTCAAGAGTTTTGACTGTGCGATAAACGATTTTTATAACGTCATCGTCCTGCTTTCTGCCGTCAATATCCCAGGTTTCGTTGTATGGGCACCAGCCGATAAGAGACGGATGGTTAAAGTCTCTTTCAATTTCCTCTTCAATTTCAAGAAGGAAATAACGAAGAGAGTCGATTTTGCTCCAATCAAGGCCCCAGTTGCCGTGCTCACCCCAAACGAGGTAGCCTAACTCGTCGCAGTAGTGTAAGAACAAGGGCTCAAAAATCTTCTGGTGTAAACGAGCTCCGTTGAAGCCTGCTTCCATGGAAAGAGTAATATCCTTCTTAAGAGCTTCTTTGCTTGGTGCCGTGTAAATTCCGTCAGGATAGAAGCCCTGGTCAAGAATAAGACGTTGGAAAATCATTTCACCGTTAATTTTGATGCCACCGTCCTCAAGCTTAACCTCTCTTAAGCCTGCATAGGAAGAAACGGTATCCTCACCGTAGGAAAGCTCAAGCTCATAAAGTCCACCCTTGCAAACCTGCCACAAGTGTTTCTCGGAAAGATTAATAGTTACGGTAACTGTGCTGCCTGTTGCTTTGGCACAAGCAGTGCCAACCTCTTTTTTGTCCCAAAATGCCTTTGCAGTAAAGGTTGCGTTTCCTTCAATCTCTGCAGTAATTGTAAAGGTACCTGCATCAATATTTGGGAAAACCTTAAAGCCCTTGATATAACTTGCAGGGCAGAATTCCATATAAACCGTCTGCCAGATACCTGTTGTGCGAGTGTAATCGCAAGAGTGAGAATAATAAAGCTCACTTTGTTTACCTCTTGCCTGTAAGGGACTCCTTGTATCGTCCTCCGCGTAAACTGTAATAACGTTATCTCCAACGGTAAGAAGCTTTGTTGCGTCGACTCTGAATGAGGTATAGCCACCAAAGTGCTCACCTGCAAATTCTCCGTTAACGTATACTCTTGCGTGGAAATCAACTGCACCAAAGACAATAAAAGCTTTGCCAAGTGCTAATTGCTCTGCAGAAACGGTAACAATCCTTTTGTACCATACTGCAGCCATAAAATCCTTGTAGCCTATGCCTGATAATTCACTTTCAGGGCAAAACGGTACAATTATTTTTTTTGAAAAAGCAACGTCCTTTTCGTAAAGCTTGCGGTCAATACCGCTGTTGCTGAAATCAAAGTCAAAATCCCATTCACCGTTAAGATTAATGAAATTATTTCTGTAAAAATTTGGGTTTGGATGCTCGTTTCTTGGGATCATACTAATTCTCCTTATCTTATGTATATGAGTAAAACTGCAATATCTGCAGGTGAAACACCACTTATTCGTGAAGCCTGACCTATTGTTTCAGGCTTAATTTTTTTAAGCTTTTCTATGGCTTCAAGACGAAGATTTGTTATTTTATCGTAGTCAATATCCTCAGGAATCCTTTTTACCTCAAGCCTTTTTTGCTCCTGAACCTGTGCCGATTGCCTCTTTATGTAGCCTGCATACTTAAGGTTAATTTCCACCTGTTCAAAGATTTCCTTGGGAAGCTCAGGCCGTTTTTTGTCGAACGGTGTAAGAAGCTTGTAGGAAAGCTGAGGTCTCTTGAGAAGCTCTGACATACGGCAGCCTGTTACAAGAGGTGCAGTGCCTGACTCCTCTAAAATTTTGTTAAGCTCTTCTGAAGGAGAGATGCTCACCCGTTCTATTCTTTGGGCTTCCTCCTCAATAAGATGCTTCTTTTCCTGAAGCTTTTGGTAACGCTCTTCGCTGATAAGACCGATTTCGTAGCCCGTTTCCGTAAGACGCAAATCTGCATTATCTTCTCGGAGAATAAGACGGTATTCGCTTCTTGAGGTCATCATTCTGTACGGATCACGGCATCCCTTTGTTACAAGGTCATCTATAAGCGTACCGATATAGCTTGTGCTTCTGTCAAGGGTAAAGGGCTCCTTGCCCTGTACCTTTCTTGCGGCGTTTATACCTGCAATAAGTCCTTGCGCGGCAGCTTCTTCGTAACCTGAAGAGCCGTTGAACTGTCCTGCACCGTAAAGGCCGTCAAGCTCTGTAAATTCAAGTGTGGATCTGAGAGCCAACGGGTCGACACAATCGTATTCAATTGCGTAAGCAGTACGCATAACCTTTGCATTTTCAAGTCCTTTTATGCTGTGAAGGATTTTTAACTGAATATCCTCAGGCAAGGATGAGGAAAGCCCCTGAAGATACATCTCCTCCGTGTTAAGTCCACAAGGCTCAATAAACACCTGATGCCTTCCTTTTTCTGCAAAGCGAACGATTTTATCCTCGATACTCGGACAGTATCGAGGGCCTACACCTTCAATCTTCTTTGAATAAAGAGGGGAACGGTGCAGATTGTCGAGGATGACCTGCTTTGTATCTGCGTTAGTATACGTAATGTGGCAAATAGCCTTGTTTTCAAGCACACCGTCGGGAGTTTCAAAGGAGAAAGGAGTTATTTCCTCATCACCGATTTGCTCCTCTAACTGAGAAAAGTCCACAGTTCTTTTGTTTACTCTTGGTGGAGTACCTGTTTTGAATCTTCTGAGTGGCACACCTAAATCAAGAAGGGATTGAGAAAGACTGTTTGACGGGAACATTCCGTCGGGGCCGCTTTCATAAGAAACGTCTCCCACAAAAACCTTGCCCTTAAGGAAGGTACCTGTGGCAATAATAACGCATTTTGCAGTATAAACTGCCTCAAGCTGTGTTTCCATTTCCCAAAGACCGTCGTCGTTTCTCTTAAGGGAAACGATTTCTGCCTGCTTCATATCAAGGTTATCCGTGCATTCAAGACAGTGCTTCATATACTGTGTGTAGTCTCTTCTGTCTATTTGTGCTCTGAGAGAATGTACGGCAGGGCCTTTGCCTAAATTGAGAATTCGGCTTTGGATAAGCGTTTTGTCTGCCGCCTTGCCCATTTCACCACCGAGAGCATCAATCTCTCTTACAAGGTGACCCTTTGAGGTACCGCCTATTGACGGGTTACACGCCATATTTCCTATCCAGTCAAGGTTTACCGTAAATACAACTGTAGAAGCGCCGAGCCTTGCGCTTGCAAGGGCAGCCTCTATACCTGCGTGTCCTGCACCGATAACGGCAACGTCGTAATTATCTGCGTAAAATTTCATAGTAAAAACCTGCGTTATTTAATAAATTTAATGTGTCCGTCCTCGCGTGGCTTGAACGGTGGCTTCTCGTTAGGGTAGCCCAAGGAAAGTCCTAAAATAAAATTCCAATGCTGAGGAATTTGAAGGATATCTTTCCATTTTTTTGCACCGTCCTCGTTATCAAAGAGTCCGCCTAAGGACGCTACCATACAGGAGCCGAGACCGAGAGAATGAGCAGCCAAGGCAATATTCTCTGCCATAAGTCCACCTGACATACCGTCTTTGTTTTCTGCAAAAATAAAGATAAAGGTAGGGGCATTGTGGTATACGGGACGAATATCCCAGCCTGTGTATGCAGGAGTATCCCAGCCTACAATATTTTTAAAATCTACGTTCATTTCCTCAAGAAGCTCCTTACTCTGCACAACTCTGAGGTGACAGGGCTGAGAGTTTCTGCCACTTGGGGCACGTATTGCACAATCGAGAATAGTATTTAAAAGCCGGTCGGGAACCTGCTCCTGCGTATATTCTCTGATGGTTTGCCTTGATAAAATATTTTCTATTACAGAGTTCATCATTTATCTCCTTTTATCGTCTTTATAACCTGAAGATAATCGTTAAAAAGAGTGGAATCCACGTCACCTTCTACGGTGTACGCACCTTCGATAATAGGATCGATGCCGTCACCTGCAAGGAGCTTGATTATCTCCGTCTTTTTGTCCTTAAAAAAGGTGCTGTTTGCGTCTGCTTCGGCTCGTATTACAAGGAAAATGTACTCGCTTGTACCGATAACTGCTGCGTAGCGAGTGTCAATCTCTTTTATTTTGTTGAAGAAGCCTGCAGGATAAGAGGTATCGTCCTTGTGAAGCACAACGGTTTGCACGTTGCTTTGCAGACCGTCCTCTGCAAGAAATTCTGCCGTTTCCTCCAAGGTTTTTTCTCCTGAGTTAACAACGTCTGCCATACCCTGAAATTTAAGCACGAGAGCTTCTATTTCGTTATCGGGAAGCTTTACTGTAAGACCTGCTTCATCTGTTTGGGTAAAGTAGCCTGTAACAGATTGGAAAAGCACGTAGTTTGATTTGAAATAAGCGTAAAGTCTTGATAAAGGAATTTCCTCTGTGCCACCTTCACCGTAGTAGGAAAGCATAAGCTTATCTCTGTAGGCTTCTGCGGTAAAGACCTTTGTTAAGGTTTCCTTGGAAACGCCGATGCTACTGTAGTAGCCGCCGAACATTGACCAGTAGCCGTTGACTTTTTCGGAGATTTCGCTTTTTTCTCCGATGGAAAGCACTATGTTGTGAGCCTGTGCCAAGGAGTTTGTTTTAAAATAGGTTGAAAGCTTCGACAGCACATTTTCCTCCAGGTCCTTAGGCTTTGCATCTGTGCCAAGCTCAACCGTTGCCTCGTCAAGAAAATAAACGAAAACGTCGTTGCTGATTCCCACCTCGTTTAAGGTAACTGCACAAGCAGCTTCTTTTTGAGCACAGCCTGAAAAGGCAGCAACAGAAAAGAGAACTGTGGCAATAAGAAGAAGGGAAATTATTTTTTTAAAAGGGGCCTTTGGTTTATAAAACATTTTTGCACCTCGTACTCATATTTATACATAGTATAGTATAACAGAAGAATACTGTTAACACAAGAAAAACAATAAAGATTTTACAGCTGTGTTACAGAAAAAATAAAACCACAAGGTTTGTGTAAAGCCTTGTGGTTTTGACGTAATTATTATGCCTGTGCTTCTTCTTTTTCGTGCTTTTCGCGAAGAGCAGAATATATAGGCTCCATTTTACTCTTTGTAAGAGGATAGCCGAAGCTGAAAATGAGCCACACTCCAACGTAAACGATGGCGGGAATAACGGTACAAATAAACATAATCTTATTACTAACGTCGTTTTCTGCAATAAATCCGTTACCTGCAACGGAAGCGTCGTAGCCAACCCAGTAGTCAAGAAGAAGGAGTCCGCCTGCATCGGCAATTGCCTGACCGAACTGACGTCCGAAGGTGTATGCAGAGTAAACTGCACTTTCGTTTCTGATACCTGTTTTGTATTCCTGGTAGTCAATAACGTCCATAACAACTGCCCAACAGGTGAGGCTTACAAAGGTGTAGCCGAAGCCTATAAGGAGAAGGCAAAGCATATAAAGCCAAGCAGGGTAGATGCCTGTTCCTTCAACGCCGGGCTGATATGGATTTATCCATTGAATAAAGCTTTGACTGTTTGCAGAGAAAAAGAGGAAAACAGAGGTAGCGGCAGATATTATAGACATTCTGCCACAAAGCTCTTTTTTGCCATATTTTGCTGCAAGCTTTGGTGTGAAAAGAATAAGTGCCGCCATAGGAAGATAGGTGCATATTGTACCTATAACGCTGAGGCTTGTATCTGTAAAGTAGTTTTTGTATAGGTAAGCGTTGAAGGAATTAAACTGAAGCTGACCTGAAATAAGTACACCGGAAATTGTAAGCATAATGAAGGGCCTTGATTTGAAAAGGCCTTTGTAAACTGACTTAAGGTCAACCTTTTCGTCATCAACGGCAGGTACACGCTCTTTTACCATTCTGTGACCAATAAGGTATGCGCCGATGGTAAATGCACCCATTATAAGAGCGTAGATAAACATTCTGTTGCCGTCTGCAACCTCAATTTCCTTGCCTGTCTGGTCGTCCATTACACCGGTGCCTACGTAAATAATAAACGGAGCAATAAGCGTAACAACGGCGCCGCCTACACCTGAGCCTAAGGAACGAGCTGTAGAAAGAAGATTTCTGCCCTTAGGATCATCTGTAATAACAGAGGCAAGAGAGCCGAAGGGAATGTTCATGGCAGTGTACATTGTGCAGTAAATCAAATAAAGCACAATACATATTGCAAAAACAAGAGCAGGATGCTCTGCAATTGCCTGATTATAAAAAATTGAATTAGGATCGCCAAACGGAATAAAGCAAATAACTGTGGAAATACCGAGAGGTACGGCAACGAGTCTCAGATACTGACGGTACTTACCGTCTTTGCCTGCCTTCCTTTTTGATACGATAGCGCCCCATAAGGGATCGTTGATTACGTCCCACAGACGAGTAATGATAAACATAATGGCAACCTTACCGCCGTTTATACCAAGCACGTCTGTCATAAATATTTTCAGGTAGCTTGTAATATAGGTAAGGTTAAACATATTACCTGCTTCTGCAATAGTATAGCCGGCAATGTCCTTTGTGCCTATTTTGTTAGGATGGTTATTGACCTCTTTTTCTTTTAAGGGCTTGTTCTCTTTGAGCTTTTCTTTTGTCGCCAAAATGCTTCCTCCTTTATGCTTCGTAGTGAAGGGCAAGTCCACCCTCACTTGTTTCTCTGTATTTATGCATTAAATCTTTGCCTGTCTGATACATTGTGTCAACAACGGTGTCAAACTTTACCTTTCTTGTAGAGGTAAGGAAATTTGCAAGGGAAAGAGCGTTTATTGCTCTCATGGCTGCAACTGCGTTACGCTCTATACAAGGTATTTGCACAAGACCGCAAACGGGATCGCAGGTAAGACCGAGATAATGCTCCATAGCGTTTTCTGCTGCGTATTCTATTTGGTCTAAGTCCATAAAGTGCAGCTCTGCAAGAGCCGCCGCCGCCATACAACAGGCAGTGCCGATTTCTGCCTGGCAGCCTGCCTCTGCACCACTGATAGACGCATTTTGCTTAACAACGTTACCGATAACGCCTGCCGCAGCAAGTGCCTTGCAGATTTCAAAATCCGTAAAGCCCTTTTTCTCCTGCATATAGTATAAAACTGCAGGTAAAACACCTGAGGCACCACAGGTCGGCGCAGTTGTAATTGTGCCACCACCTGCATTTTGCTCGCTGGCAGCAAAGGCATAAGCGCAAACGAGACGGTTCTCTCTCGTTTCGGGAGTTTCGTCGATATGGCGTTGGGCATAAAGAAATTTCGCTTTTCTTTCAACCTCAAGTCCACCGGGAAGGATACCCTCCTGAGAAAGCCCTTCTCTTATTGTAAGCTTCATTCTTTCCCATATAGCTTTTAAGAACGGGAAAATCTCTTCTCCTTCGTACTGTGCAACGTAGTCGCTCAGCTTAAGGTGATTAATAAGACAGTAGTCTTTTATCTCCTCAAAGTTTTTTTGAGGATATATCTCGGGAGCAGTAACTGAGGGCTGACCTTCGATTCTGATTTCTCCACCACCGATGCTCATAGCACGAACTGTATCGATTATTTTATTTTCACCGTCGTAAATAATAAAATCGAGAGTATTTGGATGTGGAAGGCTCTGCTCCTGTGTGTTGAACTCTATTTCATTTTTTGCATTGAGAGTAGAGGACAAGGCTGTGTGAGTGCCGTGGCCTTCTCCCGTGAGAGCAAGAGAGCCGTATAGAATAACTTTTACAAAGCTTGCCTGCGGATACCTTTCGTTTACGTATTCTGCAGCGTATTGGGGACCCATAGTATGTGAGCTTGACGGGCCAATGCCAATTTTATAAAGCTTTTTTAACGATTGCATATTGTACCTCCACCAAGAAGAATATCTTCAGCGTAAATTGCGGCAGTCTGCCCCGGAGCCGCAGCTCTTTGAGGCTCACAGAAGGTGATAGTGCCACCGTATCCGTCAGGAGTAAAGGTTGCCTGAGCAGGCTTTGCTGCACAACGGATCTTAACGTAGCAGGGAAAAGCCTCTGTTGGTGTTTTACCGTCAAGAAAGCTTAAATCCTTTACGTAAATTGTAGATTTAAAAAGCTCTGCATTGTCACCTATGGTGACCGTATTGCTTTCGGGATTTATTGAAATAACGTACATGGGCTTACCGAAGGCGCCAAGTCCTTTGCGTTGACCTACGGTGTATTTATATAAACCTGCGTGTGTTCCAAGCACCTTTGCGTCTGTGGAAAGGAAGTCTCCCGACAGAGCCTTTGGCGACTTTTCTCTTTCTATATAAGAAATATAATCGTTATCGGGAATGAAGCAGACCTCTTGGCTATCCTTTTTTGCGGCAATGGGAACGTTGTGCTGTGCAACTATATTCCTTATTTCGTCCTTTGAGAGATTGCACAAGGGAAATTTTACAAAGGATAAAATTTCCTGATTGAGTCTGCAGAGAAAATAGCTTTGGTCCTTGCCTGTGGGATTACGCTTAACGTAGTAAGCGCCGTCCTTTTCTATGATTTCCGAATAATGACCCGTTGCTAAAAAGTCTGCACCTTTTTCCTTTGCGTAAGCAATAAGCTTCCCGAATTTAATTTCGGGGTTACACATTACACAAGGATTTGGAGTAAGACCTTGCATATACGCGTTGCAAAAATAATCGGTGATTTTTTTGAAGCTTTCCCTTTCGTCGATAATATCAAGGGGAATGCCCAGCGTATCGGCAACTGCCTGAGCGTCTCGGATATCTGCGTCTGCGTCGTTGTTTGGTTTAAGGCGTAAAATAACGCCACGGACGTTGTATCCGTGATTTTTTAAAAGTATTGCTGCTGCTGCAGAATCCACACCGCCACTAAGGGCAACATAAACAAAATTACTCATAATAGGATAATACCACACTATATGCAAAAAATCAAACACTATAATATCAATATGTAACAAAAATATTGTTCTTTTTTCGTAATAAAATACAAATTTAACTTGCAATTTTTTCCTGAAAGTAGTATTATATTGATATAACGATATATTCGGGGTATGTGTGCCGAAAATCACACAAAACTGTATAAATTGTTTTAAGGCTTACAAAAAGAGATATGGAAATAATAAATTCTCGCACACGAGAAGAATGGAAGGAAGGATTTTTTTGTCAGCGGATTTACATTGCCATACAAGATTGTCTAACGGTTCATTAGGCATTGAAGATTTAATTTTACTTGCAAAAAAGCGAGGCGTAACAACAATCGCTATCACAGACCACGACTGTCTTGCCGGCACCGTAAGAGGTAAGGTAATTGGTGAGCGTCACGGCGTTACGGTTATTCCGGGCGTTGAGCTTTCAGGTACGGACAAAACCAACGGCCAGGAAATACATATGCTTTGCTACAAGCCTGATTTCCCTGACAGATTAGAAGGTCTCTGCCGTCGCAGCTCTTTAATCAGAAAAAAATCATCTCACTTTATGATGCTCAAAACTGCACAGAAATATCCTATTGCACCTGAATTTGTTGCAAAGTGTGCATCGGGCTCTACAAATATTTTTAAGGTTCACATTATGCAAGCTCTTATGGAAAACGGCTTTGCAGACAGAATTTATGGTGAGCTTTACAACGAGCTTTTCTCTAAGGATAAAGAGGGCAGTATAAATCACGTGCCTGATTATGAGGACATTTTTTCCATTCTTGAGGCGATTCACGAGGCAGGCGGTATTGCCGTACTTGCAAATCCCCAAAAATGCAAGAACGAAAAGCTTCTCGACGAGCTTGTGGCAGCAGGTCTTGACGGTATCGAAATTTACACACCTGAAATGAGCGACGAGCAAAAGGCGGCTTTTGCAAAATACGCAAAGAAGAAAAAGATTCTTACAACAGGCGGTTCAAACTTTAAGGGCCTTTATAACAAGCACGTTCTTTCAGTAGGTGACTGCGATTTACCTGATGAATGCGTACAGGAGCTTAACTCCTACAAGGCAAAAAAGAAAAAGCTTGAACGCAAAAAAGCACAAGAAACAGAAAAAGCAGAATAAAAATCAAAGAGCTGTAAAAACGCAAGTTTTTACAGCTCTTTTTATTGTAAGTTATTTGCCCACACAAAAATTTTTAAATACCTCATTAACTACCGTATCCGTTGCTTTTTCGCCTGTTAAGACGGTAAGATTTTCGACGGCACAGTCAATGCAAACGTTAATGGCATCGGGAGTGATGCCCATACTGATGCCGTCAAGCGCTTCTTTTATGTTTTCCGTTGCCTTCAGTACACAGGAGCGTTGACGCTCCGTTGTAATAAGAGGAGCTGACGGGTCAAAGCCTGCAGTACCGATAACCTCTTCAATAGCTTCTGTAAGGCCCTGCATACCAATATTTTCCTTTGCAGAGATTTCTACAATTTTCTTTTTAGTCAGTGCAGAAAGCTCTGTTACGTCAAGCTTTTTTTCGCCGTCTGTTTTATTGATGATAACAATGCAGTTTTTCTTTTCGCACATATTGAGAAGCTCCTTGTCATCTGCAGAAAGACAGTTTTGAGCGTCTAACACCATAAGCACAAGACTTGCTCTGTCAAAGCGCTCTCTTGCTCTTGATACACCGATTTTTTCAATTTCGTCGTCTGTATCTGTGCGTATACCTGCCGTATCTGCAAGGCGAAGGGTAACGTTGCCGACACGCACGGTTTCCTCAAGCACGTCGCGAGTTGTACCTGCAACAGAGGTAACGATTGCTCTGTCGCTACCTGAGAGTGCGTTAAGAAGTGTTGATTTGCCAACGTTTGGTCTGCCGACAATGGCAGTATCAACGCCGTCAAGGATTGCCTTACCTGCATCAAAGCCGTCAAGAAGCTTTGTGAGAGACGAGTGCACCTGAGTTAAGGTAGCAGTCATTTGCTCGTCGGATAATTCTTCTATTTCGTCATCGGGGTAATCTACCCAGGCAGCCATAAATGCGGCAGTAACTGCAAGCTTCTCTCTGCAAGAAAAGATTTCTCGGCTAAGAGCACCGTCGAGAGCGTTGAGAGTTGCTGCACGAGCCTCTTCTCCCGAAGCAGAAATAAGGGACATTACCGCCTCTGCTTCGTTAAGATCCATTTTGCCGTTGAGAAAAGCTCTTTTTGTAAATTCTCCTGCTTCGGCGGGAACGGCACCTGCGTTAAGCACTGCACGAAGGACCTTTTGCATAATATAAAGGCCACCGTGACAGCTAAGCTCCACCACGTCTTCACCTGTGTAGCTTTTTGGCGCCTTGAAAACAAGGGCAACGCAATCGTCTATCGGTGTAGAACCGTCGTACACCTTGCCGTATAAAGCAGAGTAGCCGGGGAGAGAAGAAAGCTTCTTTCCTGACAAAGCAGAAAAAACGCTGTCCCCAACGGTCAGCGCATTTTCACCTGATATTCTTACTGTTCCTAAACCTGCCGCCGCTTGTGCAGTGGCGATTGCTGCAATAGTAGACATATTATTCTTTCCCCGTAGAGCCGAAGCCACCTGTACCTCGGTCTGTTTCGTCTAATTCTTCAACCTCAACAATTTCAGGAAGCTCAACAGGCTTAATAACCATTTGAGCAATTCTTTCGAAGGGCTGAATTGTATAAGGCTCGTCTGTAAGCTTAATTATACCGACGCAAACCTCACCACGATAGTCGCTATCAATAACGCCAACGGAGTTAAGCAGAGCAAGGCCGTGCTTGATTGCAAGTCCACTCCTTGAGTGAATAAAGGCCGCATAACGAGGATCGTCGAGACCGATTGCAATACCTGTAGGGATAAGCGCCTTGTCGCCCTTGTTGAGAGTAACGGGCTCATCGATACAAGCGTACAGGTCAAGACCTGCGCTTCCCGGAGTTGCTCTTGTGGGAAGCTTTGCGTTAGCTTTAAGCTTTTTTATTTTTAAAATATCCATATTTTTACCAAAGTCTGCCGTTAGAAGCGTTCTTTTCCTCTGCTTCGTTAATGGCTTTTACTCTTTCTAATTCTCTTTTGTAGAAATCTCTTTCGCTTTTTGCCTGAGCTGCATCCTCAAGATAGGACTTGAGCTGAGCTCTTAAGGTATCTGCATTGCCGCTGTTTTTTGTGGCATCGTCTGCATACTGTAATGCAACGAGCACGGCGGCCTGTGTTGTGGAAACGTGAGTACCCTTTGTGATATTTGAAATTTTAATATCCAGCTCGTGAGCAAGGGACTGCATATACTCCGTTGCTTCGTCGGAAACGATTCTGTATTCTTCCCCTGCAATTTTAAGCTTGTGAACCTTTTTTTCCATAGGAACCTTCCTTTATTTTTTTATCAATAAAATTATACATTGTTTTTTAATTTTTTACAACACTACATATTGTAAAAATTCATTGTACGTACACAATTTATCTGTTGATATTTATTATAATAATTGATATAATTTTTATATTACGTATTACATTAATATGACGGAAGGAAAGTTTATGGATAATCAGTTTTCGTTTAATCCTCAAAATAATGCAGGTGTACAGCAAAACAGTAACCTGAACGTTCAGCAAAATACGAATACTGCTCCACAGGGCAACCCGAATCCATATCAGCAGGGTACGAATACTGCTCCACAGGGCAACGCCAACGTGTATCAGCAGGGTACGTATACTGCCGGGTATGGCTATGGCAACGGGTATCAGCAAAACGGTGCTCAGGGTTACGTTAATCAGCCTTACAGGCAATACGGCAACGTACCAAGCTACACACCTGTGAACAATAATCAAATTTATAATTGCGGTCAGGTCAGGAGCGTTGCTCCGAATCCACAGGTGAATCAGGGGCAGCCCTACAGACCACAGTATCATCACGGAGCAGCCTACTATCCCGTTTTTAATCAGCAGTATTATGATGAGAAGCGCAGATTGGCAGATGCCAAAAAGGCAGCCGAGAAAAAAATACGCTCTATCAGTACACTTGCCGGAGGAAATCTTTTATTCTCCTTTTTGGTTTCAAATATATTTTCCTTCGTTTTTATGATACCGTTTATATCGGATCTATACGATTCCGGTGTTGGTGGCTCATCCTTTATAAATATTATATATAGCGTTGTAACGGTTTTAGGCGGATTCCTGATATATGACTTTTTTTTCAAAAACCACGCAAAGCAGCAAGTAAAAAACACCGGTGGAGTGGATTGCTATAGCTTTAAAATTAGCTTTGGAGCGCCAAAAGGCTTCACAAAAACCCTTTTGCTTATTTTTATCGGCTTTGGCGGATGTATGCTTTCTAACTACCTGTCAAGCTTCTTACTTACTTTTATTGAGAGCTTTGGCGTTTCCTCAACCTATAGCGCAATAGAAAATCCAAAAACCATTCAGGATATTATACTTATGTGTATCGGCACGGCAATTATTCCACCTCTTACAGAGGAGCTTGCCGTAAGAGGCTTGCTTATGTCTCGTCTGAGACGGTACGGAAACTGGTTTGCTATTGTGGCCTCTGCATTTATATTCGGTATGTTCCACGGCACCTTTGCACAAATACCTTTTGCCTTTGGATGCGGTTTGTTTATAGGCTATGCCGTAATTGCTACGGGAAGTATATGGACAGGTGTTATTATACATTTTCTGAACAATGCCATCAGCTGTGTAGCTTCCGTTATGACGGCGTATGGCTATGCAGAGCTTGCAAACACAATGTTTATGATGGTATCATTAGGCGGAGTGTTAATAGGCTTAATTTGTTTTATAATTTATTTTGAAAAGTACAGAACAGATAAGACCTTAAACAGTAAAAGCAAGTTTATGGATTTTGCCAAATCCTCTGTCAGCATATCTCTTTCTGACGGTGTGGGCTCATATCAGGGCGATGCCTTTGAGCTTACACAAGGCGAGAAGCTTAAGGTATTTTTCAAGAATCCTCTTGTTGTAGCGGGAACAGTTTTATACGGACTGTTAGCCTTGCTCTCGTTGGAGTTATTTTAATTATGAATAATAAGTTTATGCTTGAGGCGCTCCGTCTTGCAGAAGAGGCATATAATGACGGTGAGGTGCCTGTTGGAGCAGTTGTTGTAATAGGGGATAAAATAATAGGCACCGGCAGAAACCGACGGGAAAAAGGCAAAAACGCTCTTTACCACGCAGAAATTGAGGCAATAGACAATGCCTGCAAGCGTCTTGGCGGATGGCGTCTTTGGGAATGCGATATATACGTTACCTTGGAGCCTTGTCCTATGTGCGCAGGAGCTATTATAAACGCAAGATTCAAAAACGTTTATTTTGGCGCTTATGACGAGAAAAACGGTGCTTGTGGCTCCGTAACAAATTTGTTTAATGAAAAATTCAGTTATACACCTTTTTGTCAAGGTGGAATTATGGAAGATAGCTGCAAGGGAATTCTGTCTCGTTTTTTTGAGGATTTAAGAAAGAAACGGGAAGAAAAGCAGTTAAAGGAGAGGAATATTATGGAAAAAATTGATAGCTTTACCGTAGACCACACAAAGCTTATGCGAGGTATGTACATTTCACGTATTGACGGAGACGTTGTAACTTACGATATCAGAACAAGAAGGCCAAACGTTGAAGAGGTTATGCAAACAGGCGCAATTCATACAGTGGAGCATCTTTTTGCTACCTTTGTAAGAAACAGCGAGTTCAAGGACAATATTATTTATTTTGGCCCTATGGGTTGCAGAACGGGCTTCTATTTCCTTACAACAGGGATGACTCATCAACAGGCGTTGAAGCTTACACAGGAAGCACTTGAATTTATTGAGAGCTTTGAAGGTGAGGTGCCCGGCGTCAGCGCAGTTGAATGCGGTAACTACCGTGACCACGATTTAGAAGGTGCAAAAAGTGAAGCTGCTCAGCAAAAAGAAATTCTTAAAAGCTGGACAACTGCTGATATGATTTATTAATAATAAAAAAAGTAGGCTGTAAAAGCGTTTTTGCTTTTACAGCCTCTTTTCGGGGATAGGAAAAAAAGATGCAGAACGGACAAACCGAG
>X40_Bactrian_Camel__coassemble_109_pt1 | contig 15801 bp, 12 predicted proteins | sample X40_Bactrian_Camel__metabat2_low_PE_002 | metagenome-assembled genome bin X40_Bactrian_Camel | reverse complement strand
ACGGTGGTGTGGCATACCGTCATTGCCTTGTTTGGCACGGTGGCACACTTGACCTTGGTAAAATGACGCCTGCACACGATATTTCGGGCAAGGGTAACGGTTAGCATCTTTCAAAAAGTGAAAATGCAAAAGAGCTTATTCAAATGATGAAGGACAGCTACGATTTTCTTATGGAACATCCCGTTAATAAAGAAAGAATGGCTAAAGGTGAACGTCCTGCAAACTCTATTTGGCTCTGGGGCGAAGGCACAAAGCCCTCTCTTCCTAATTTTAAGGAAAAATTCGGTGTTGACGGCTCAATAATCTCTGCAGTTGATTTATTAAAGGGTATTGCAAAATGTGCCGGTATGGCATCCCCTGAGGTTGAAGGAGCTACAGGCTACATTGACACAAACTTTGACGGCAAGGCAGAACGTGCCATCAAGGAGCTTGAAAGCAAGGACTTTGTTTACATACATCTTGAGGCTCCCGACGAATGCGGCCACAGAAACGAGCCTGAAAACAAGGTAAAGGCAATTGAGATCATTGATGAAAAAATTCTTGGTAAGCTTTTGCCGGAGCTTGAAAAATATGATGATTACAAAATAATGGTGCTCCCTGATCACCCTACACCTATTGTTACAATGACTCACGCGTCCGACCCTGTGCCGTATATGATTTACCAAAAATCAAAGGCAGCTGACAACGGTATAGAAAGTTTTACGGAAGAAGCTGCAAAAGCAACGGGAAATTACGTTGAAATCGGCCATACGCTTATGAACAAGTTTATAGACTAAAAGCAAAACCCCTTGGGAAATCCCAAGGGGTGAAACTTTTACATTAAGTATGTAATTAAGCCTCTGCTTCCTTCATCTTTTTGAAGCACTCGCTGCAGTATACAGGACGATCCTCACGTGGCTTGAAAGGAACTTCAGCAACGCCGCCGCACTCTGCACAAACTGCTGTGAATTTTTCGCGTTCGCCTCTTGCTGCTGCTTTACGAGCATCGCGGCAAGCCTTACAGCTCTTTGGCTCATTAACTAAGCCTTTTTCTGCGTAAAATTCTTGTTCTCCGGCTGTGAAAATAAATTCGTTGCCGCACTCTTTACAGATGAGTGTTTTGTCTTCGTACATTTTTTGCTACCTCGCTATAATATAATGTTGTCCTCTAACGGAATTGCACCGCCACCTTAAAGGTTTTGGAAAATTCCGCAACCTACAACGCTCTGCTTTTAAGCTAAGAGGACGTTTTATTTCAACCGATTATACGGTTAAAGCCTTTTTTAATTTTTTCCTTCCCCTTTGGACTGCATTATCTACAGCCTTTGGATCTATGCACAGCTTATTGCCGATTTCTGTGTAGCTCATACCACTTGCACGTAAGAAAATAACTGTTTTTTCTATTTCGGTAAGAGTAATTTCGCATTGCTCAAGCACCTCGTTAAGATGCTCACCACTTATGATTCTCGACAAAGGATCCTCTGCAGTTTCTGTATTGAGAGCAGCTTCCAACTCATCCTCAGTTGCCAAATCACTGTTTGTGCCAACCGATGCAGAATTTACACTGTTTCGCATACACACAGATGCATAGCTTTTAAAAGGAACACCACGGGATAGATCGAAAGTTCTGACAGCGTTCAAAAAGCCAAACATACCTTCTTGAGTCAGATCATCTGAATCAAGATATGAGGAACTAAATTTGTTGTATTTCACCTTGAGGTAACGGGCAGAGAGAACGTTGAATGCAACCTCGTCTCCCGACTGTGAAAGCACTGCTAAACGGTCATCGGATAAATTGACATATTCCTGCCGTTTTTTAATGCTCAAAGTATCACCTCAAATTATACAGTCCCACTTTCTTGCATACAATAATAACATACGATTGTTAAATTGTCAAATATTTTTTGTAAAAATCGCATATTTTTGTACAAAATACAGAATATTTCCAAAAAAGATAAAAAACGACGCCGATTGATACTAAAATCACGACGCCGCTTTTATTTTTTCGTATTCTGAACACACTGTTTTGTCTACCTTGTACCATTTACCTTTGATTTTCATACAGTAAAAATCTCCGTAAACGCTTTTGTACTCACCTTTTTCGCCTTCTGCTACGATTTCCAGGTTGAGAATATCTACCCTTTTAGGTAGCTGCACGTATGAAAAGCCTGACTCCAAAACTTTGTTGAATTGCTCAAGCTGAGAGTCCGACAACGTTTCGTAAGAATTTATTGAATAGGTAATTTCGTAGTCCTCACCACATATTTTTGTGTAAAAGTCATCACTTTCTTTTACGGCAGAAACCATATTCTCGAAGGTTTCCTCATCACCGAAATAAAGGTTATCCTTTTTGTATTCTATTATCTCTTCATCATACAAGGAAAAATACAGCTTTTCGTTATTATTCTGAATAGCCTTTGTAAAATCCTTTACTACCCTTTCAGGCTTTGAGCCTGTTATTATCGCAGTAACAACTGCACAAAGAGATATTACTATTGCAACAGCAATGGAAATAACAACTACGTTTTTAAAGGAGATATTGAGTCGGCTTTTCTTTTTTTTGACAAAAACCGTCGGCTCCTTTTTCTTGTCTACCTTCAACTTTGCACCACAATAAGCGCAGGTAACAAAATTTTCGGGACTTTGCCTATGACACTTACGGCAATACAAAGCTTCACCCCACTTTACTAAAAACAAAGCCGTAGAAAGATGACCTTCTACGGCTTATAGATTACAGTTAATACCGTAATTTGATTATTCTGCTGCTTCCTCTGTAGCTTCTTCTGCTACTGCTTCTGCAGCTTCTTCTGTTGCTTCCTCAGCAACCTCTTCAGGAAGAAGAGCACGGATAGAAAGGCTAACTCTCTTTCTTTCCTCATCGATTTCAGTAATCTTAACAGTTACCTTTTCACCGATTTTAAGTACATCTGCAGGCTTTGCAACGTGCTTGTTTGCAATCTGTGAAATGTGGATAAGACCGTCAATACCTGAGATGATGTGTGCAAATGCACCGAAATCAGTAAAGTTTGCAATTTCAACCTCTGCTTCGTCACCAACGGAATATTTGCTCTTGAAGATTTCCCATGGATTGTCTTCGAGCTTCTTGTAACCGAGAGCAATCTGCTTTTTCTCGGGATTGAGTGATTTGATTGTAACCTCAACTTCATCACCAACGTTGACAACCTCTGATGGATCCTTAATTCTGCTCCATGAAAGCTCTGAAACGTGAATCATACCATCAACGCCGCCAATGTCAACAAAAGCACCGAACTTCATAAGTGATTTAACTACACCTTTACGAACCTCGCCCTCCTGAGCCTCTGCCCAGAACTTTGCTTCTGCTTCTTTTCTTTCTTCCTTGAGAACAGCACGGATTGAGCCGACTGCTCTTCTTCTCTGCTTGTTAACCTCAATAACCTTGAACTTAACAGTCTTCTTGAGAAGATCTTCAAGCTTATCGTTACGGTTAGCAGTTGCAAGAGATGCAGGGATAAAGAGACGTGCATTGTTTGAAACAACAATAACACCACCACGGATTACTTCTGTAACAACGCCTTCGAGAATGGTATCTGTTCCTTCTGCGTTTACGATTTCATCCCATGCTGCAATAGCATCATAACGTTTTTTGGAAAGCATTGTAACGCCTTCCTGATCGTTTGTTTTCATGATGATAAGGTTAAGAGTGTCGCCGACTTTGAGTTCAGCTTTTGGATCTGCATTTGGGTCATTGCTATATTCGTTAAACGGAATATAACCTGTCTGCTTCCTGCCGATATCAACCTGTATCTCTGTAGGAGAAACGCTCAATACTGTACCAACAACCTTCTGGTCGCTATTCATACTATTGAGAGATTCCTCTAAAGCAGCGGCGAAATCAAATTCGTCAGCTGATGCAGAGTCAAGCACTCTTTCCTCCTCAATCATATTGTTTTCCTTGAGAATTTCGGACATGGTTTCAAGTACCTCCTTTATAATACCGGCGGGAGTAGATGCACCCGCAGTCAGACCGACAATATTAAAACCCTGAAGCTTGATACCATAAAGCTCCTGTGCAGTTTCAATAAGAAAAGACGGACAATTTTTTTGGCAAACGTTGAAAAGCTTTGCAGTGTTAGACGAATGTCTGCCACCTACGATAACCATTGCATCACAGATGTGTGAAAGCTCTTCTGCCTCATTCTGTCTTTCTTCGGTCGCACTGCATATTGTATCAAATATTTTCACATTTGTACATAGTAAATTTGCTTTTTTTACAGTTTTTTTCCATTCTTTTATGCTAAAAGTGGTCTGAGAGACGAAAATAACCGAATTTGTTTGCAAATGAGGGTTATTTTGGACAAGATTTTCTAATTCTTCGGCAGTTCCCACAACGTAGCTTTCACCTTTTGCACAGCTTTTAATAGCCCTTACCTCAGGGTGATTACAGTCACCTGCTATAACGGTTATTACGTCCTCTGAAGAGTTATCAAGTACGATTTTGTGTATTTTTTTTACAAAAGGACAGGCGGCATCTATATACTCGCAGCCTATATTTTCCACTCTTTCAAGTACGTCTCTCGTTACACCGTGAGTACGAAGCACAAGTGTAGTGCCGTCTTTTGTTTGCTCAGGCTCATCCACAACAACTACGCCTTTTTCTGAAAGAGCATTTATTACCTGTTGATTGTGGATAATGGGACCGAGTGTTGCAACACTTTTACCTTGTGCCGTTAATTCCTCTATGAGCTTTATTGCTCTGTCTACGCCAAAGCAAAAGCCTGCTTTTTTAGCCAGTATGACCTGTGGCATTACATACGCTCCTTTATAACCTTAAGCATATACTCAATTGACTCTTGGAGAGTAAGCTTTGTTGTATCAACGAGAATAGCGTCCTCTGCCTTTTTGAGAGGTGCAATTTCTCTATGAGTGTCCTGATAGTCACGAAGCTCAATTTCTCTTAAAATATCGTCATAATTAACCTGTTGACCCTTTTCAACAAGCTCCTTGTAGCGTCTGTCTGCACGAGCCTCTGCTGAAGCTGTAAGATATATTTTTATCTGAGCGTCGGGAAGCACTACTGTGCCTATATCCCTGCCATCCATAATGCAGTTATTCTGCTTTGCTATGTCTCTTTGCAAATCGAAAAGAAATTCTCTTACCTTTGGAATAGCAGAAACGTTGGAGGCAGCCATAGAAACCTCGTTCTGACGGATAGCAGTTGATACGTCCTCCTCACCAAGGAAAACGCGTTGCTCACCGTCAACAAATCTTAAGGATACCTTAAGACCGTCAAGTGTTGGCACAACCTCTGCCTCACTCTTTGTGTCCTTACCCATACGCAAAGCGTTAAGACCTACGGTGCGATAAAGAGCCCCTGTGTCAACGTAGATAAAGCCTAACTCCTTGGAAGCAGTTTTTGCGATTGTGCTTTTGCCTGCACCTGCAGGGCCGTCGATAGCAATGTTAATCATATTAATATCTCCTATCTTTATATGCTGTTACCTGCAAGGCGTCCCGTTGAGAATGCAATTTGAAGATTGAAGCCACCGGTATACGCATCTACGTCGATAACCTCACCTGCAAAATACAAGCCCTCGCAGATTTTACTTTTCATAGTTTTTGGGTCAAGCTCTGAAACGCTGACACCACCTGAGGTGATAATTGCCTCTTCTATTGGTCTGAAATCAGTTACTGTAAGGCGAATATCCTTTAAAAGATAAACGAGAGTTTCCCTCATATCCTTTGTTACCTGATTTGATTTTATGTTGCCGTTAAGCCCTGAAAGCTTAACGATTATGGGTATCATTTTGCGAGGCAACATAAGAGAAAGAGTGTTGAAAAGATTTTTGTTGGAGCATTCAAGCAAATCTCTTTGAAGCCTTTTGTCTAATTGCTCGTGAGTAAGAGCAGGTTTAAAGTCTATGTGGATAATATATCTGCCACGCTCCATGTTACGCATATGAGATGAAGCAGATAAAATCATGGGACCTGATACTCCAAAATGTGTGAAAAGCATTTCACCAAAATCTTTATATACGGTTTTGAAGGTTTTGCTGTCCTCCACCTGAATTTCCACGTTACGAAGAGAAAGTCCCATTGCCTCTGTACACCAGCCCTCGTGACACTCAAGAGGTACAAGTGAAGGCTTAAGCTCCGTTATGGTATGTCCTGCCTGTTTTGCCAAGGTGTAGCCGTCACCTGTTGAGCCTGTTACGGGATAGGATTTGCCACCGGTTGCAATAAGCACGTTATCTGCAAAGTGCTTTGCACCATCCTCTGTTATACAGCCCTTTACTGCACCGTCCTCAATAATAAGCTCCGTTACACGTGCAGTTTTTCTCTTAACACCGTTTACTGTTATAAACTTATTCAGAGCATCTACAATATCTAAGGCTCTGTCGGATACAGGGAAAACTCTGTTGCCTCTTTCTATTTTAAGAGGCACACCAAGATTCTCGAAGAAATCTATTGTGTCATCTGTTGTAAAACGAGAAAAAGCACCGTAAAGAAATCTGCCGTTTACGGGTACGTTGGCAATCAAGTCGTTAAGAAGAGGACAGTTATTTGTAACGTTACATCTTCCTTTACCTGTAATGGCAACCTTACGAGCTAATTTTTCGTTACGCTCAAAAAGTGTGACCTTTAAGCCGTTTTGTGCTGCAGTACCTGCTGCCATTAAGCCTGCAGCGCCACCACCTATAACTATTAAATCCATAAAAATATCCTTTATAAAACTATAATTTTATCTGTCATTTCCTTGCCACACACGTCTGCAACAGGAAGAGAAAGTGAAAACAAATCTCTTGCAGTACACTCTAGCTCAAAGCAACGCTGGGCAGAAGAACTGAGATTTTTTACATCCGAAGCCTTTGTGACAATAGGTAAGGTTGCTTTTTTCTTTATTTCCTTTAAAAGAGCAGCACCTTTTTCATTGAAGCCCAAAACTCTTATATATGGCACAGGAGAAAGCACGTCCTGTTTTGTGATACCTAAATAAGCGCAAAGAATAATCCTTCTTATTCTTGAATGAGTATACCTCTTCGTCTTAATTTTTTCAAGTATTTCATCTAAAGACGAGGAGCTTCTGACTGCACTGTAAATACGATGATGAAGCCCTTCACTAACGTCGGGAAGAGCCTCAAAGTCTTCAGGCGTCATAAGACGGAGCTTATATAAAATCGCTCCTTCCGTCAGTTTAAAGTCTGCCGGAGCTTTGCCGTTTTCAATATATTCCGTGAGTATTTTGAGAGTCTCCTCAGGAACAAAATTTGTGAAGGCTAATTTATTATTGAGCATATCCCTAAGCATTGAAGCTGAACAGATATTGCCGTTTTCTTCTTTTGAATCGTGGGAAACGCCTATTCTTTTTACAGGCTCAAAATCTATGGGACAAGAGTTTTTTACAAGTGCTTTTACGTACTCCACACCTAAAATATCATTCGGCTGAGAAAGAATTGAGGATAAATTCTCTCCGTGCATTTCCCTCAACGCTTTTTCCCTTGCCTGAGGGAAAGAAACACCTTGGGAAAGATATTTGCCGATACATCCGTCAAGCTCCTCGGAAAGAAGAGCCTGCGAACAGGAAAGCAGCCTCTGTTTATCCCCTGTTTCAGAGCCGAAGCCTAAGCAATCTATTACCCCGAGAGCAGAAAGTATATCTACACCTGCACCTGCAAAACGCTCAGCCGAAGCCGTAGCATAGGCAACAGGCAGACTAAGAACTAAATCCACACCGTTTTTAAGCGCCATCTCGGTACGTGCATAAGGAGAAACACAGGCACATTCACCACGCTGAACGAAGCTACCGGACATAACGGCAGTAACGGTATTCTCGTTATTCTGTTTCAGGCAGTCCACAATATATTTGTGACCGTTATGAAAAGGGTTAAATTCTGCAATAATACCGTAGTTCATAATTTCTCCTTCCGTAAATTTTATTTTTTACTTGCAAAAAAATATATTAGTGATATAATCATATATTGGTAAATATTTTACACAATTATATCGGGTTTAAATTTCCGTATTGGAAAAATAACCATTTATTTGGAGGTTTATTGATGAAAATTCTTGTTATCAACTGCGGAAGCTCATCTCTTAAGTATCAGCTTTTTGATATGGATGGCGAAAAAGTTCTTGCAAAAGGTATCTGTGAATCAATTGCGACAGATATGAGCCACACAAAAGGCTCCACCTTTGACGGCAGAAGCTTTGACGAATACGTTGACATTCCTGACCACAAGGTAGCATTCAATATCGTTAAGGATGCTCTTACCGTTGGTGAGTGCAAGGTTATTGACTCTCTTGCAGAAATCAACGCTATCGGTCACAGAGTTGTTCAGGGCGGTGACCTTTTCACAGAGAGCGTTATTATTAATGACGACGTGCTTCAGAAGATTGACGAGCTTAGCGCTCTTGCGCCACTCCACAACCCTGCACACGTTGTAGGTATCAAGTGCTGCAACGAGGTATTTGGTGACAGCGTTCCACAGGTTGCTGTGTTTGATAACGCATTCCACAGCACAATGCCTGCTACAAGCTACATTTTCCCTCTTCCATACAAATACTATGAAGAGGATCACATCCGTCGCTATGGCGCACACGGTACTTCACACAGATTTGTTGCATTCAGAACTGCAGAAATCGTTGGTAAGGACCTTAAGGATATTAAGCTTATTACTTGCCACCTTGGTAACGGCTGCTCAATTACTGCTATCAAAGACGGCAAGGTGCTTGACACAAGTATGGGTCTCACTCCACTTGACGGTTTTGCAATGGGCACACGCTGCGGCGGTATTGACCCATCTGTTGTAACGTACATTATGAAAAAGCACAACCTTTCACCTGATGAAATGGATAAAATTATGAATAAGCAGAGTGGTGTGCTTGGTGTTTCCGGTGTTCACTCAGACGACAGAGCTGTTAAGGCTGCTGCTGCAGAGGGCAACGAGAGAGCAAAGCTTGCACGTGACATTCAGTGGTACCAGATCCGTAAATACATCGGCTCATACATTGCAGCTATGAACGGTGTTGACGTTATTGCATTCACAGGCGGTATCGGTGAAAACTGTATTGACCTTCGTGAAGACGTGCTCAAGAATCTTTCATACCTTGGTATTGAGCTTGACGAAAAGGCAAACGAAGTTCGCGGTGAAGAAATTGAGCTTACAAAGCCGGGCTGCCCTGTTCGTGCATTCGTTGTTCCTACAAACGAAGAGCTTGCAATTGCAAGAGATACAAAGGCACTTTGCGAATAATTTAACTTGAGATAAAAATTGCCTGTACAATCAGCTGATTGTACAGGCATTATTTTTTCTTATTTACCGTAAACGTCGGATTCTATGTAATCTACACCGAGGGCACGGCAATAGTTAAGTGCTATTAAATCGTTGGCAGTCCACAGTCCTACCTTTAAGCCTTTATCGTGGAATTCCTTAACCATTTTAGGTGTTGCCACCTTATAATCGGCATCAATATCAAAGCCGTAGTCAAGACACTTGTGGTAATCACCACAGTTTTTGCCGTAGGTCAGCATTATTTGTAATTTTGGGAAAGCGTTGTGTGCTTTGACAAGATTTTCGAATTCAAAAGATTGAAGAGAACACATTGAAAGGTCGTATATTTCGTCTGCCATAGTGAAAAGCTCGTTGATTTGCTCATCTGTAAAATCACCTTTAAGCTCAATAAAGCAAACCATATTTGCATCCCTGCATATTTCGAGATACCTTTCAAAAGTGCAAATATAAACTATTTCGTCACTTTTACTGTTATAAAGAGGCTTTGCTGAAAGCTCCTTGTAGGTTGACTCAGCCACAATAAGCTCGGTGCCGTCTTCAAACTTTGCTTCATCGTTATGATTAACAACAAAAACGCCGTCCTTTGTAATACGCACATCTGTTTCTATACCGCCTGAGCCGTTGTTCACGGCACCTCTAAAGGCTGCCTCTGTGTTACCGGGATGCTTTGAGCTAAAGCCACGGTGACCTATCATACAAACGTCCTTATGAAGCTCCTTATTAATTAAATGGAAGCCTACCGCAGCACCTGCAGCAAGCCCTAAGCCTATCAACGTATTTTTGATTACCTTTTCCATAGTACACCACCTGAATATTTCTATACTACATTTTAAAATACAACGATATAAAAGTCAACTAAAAACAACAAGGCAGTAAAAAAAGCGCAGACCGTATAAAACAAGATATATCAAAAAGGGGTTTATCAGGTGTTTTTACCTGTTAAGCCCCATAAGTTTATTTGAATATTAAAGACATAAAAAATTAATTTGTTTTATACTACGAACAAACCTCGCCACTCGACGTACCTTTGTACGCCTTCGGGCAAATCCCGATAAGCCTGAAGCCTTATCGGGACTCGGTTTGTCCGTTCTGCATCTTTTTTCCTATCCCCGAAATGAGGCTGTAAAAAACTTGTCGTTTTTTACAGCCTCATTATAGCATTAATTTATTCAGTTCTGAGTGCCTCAACAGGATCCTTCTTGGCGGCAATCCTTGACGGAACGAGACCAGCAATAAGAGTAAGCATAACGCTTATTAAAATAAGCACGAATGCACCTATTACAGGAAGCTCTGCCTGTGCAGGAATCTCAACGACATATCTCAACAACAGATTAATAGGTATCTCCAGAACAAGAGTAGACAGTATACCAATTATACCTGCTCCGAGTCCCACAACAATTGTTTCTGCATTAAATACTCTTGCAACGTCCTTCTTTGACGCACCGATAGCACGTAAAATACCGATTTCCTTTGTTCGTTCAAGAACGGAAATATAGGTAATGATACCAATCATAATTGAGGAAACGACAAGAGAAATTGCAATAAAGGCAACAAGCACGTAGGTAACAACGTCGATAATAGTTGTAATACTGCCCATAAGGATGCCGATATAGTCGGAAACCTTAATCTGCATTTCCTCGTGGCCGTCTTCAGCAACCTTATTATTATAGAAAGCAATTAACTCGTTAAGCTGCTCCTTTGCCTCAAAATTCTTTGGATAGAAGCAAATCATTGAAGGAGATTCAAAGGTAGAATAGCCGATTTTTGCCAACGTGCCCTCAAGAGAGCTCTTGGACGCGAGAGTATCAACGTATGCCTGTTTTATGGCAAGTACCTGCTCATCGTTAAGGTAACCCTCCATAAGCTTCTTTTGAAGGTCACTCATATTATCGAAGCCGAACATAGCGCCAAGGTTAGACATATCTATCTCTGCCAAATCCATATCCTCTGCCATGGACATAAAGGGCCTGAAATCAAGGAGATTATAATCTATAATGCTTAAATCAACGTCTGCAAGATCAAAATCGTTAACGGTAAGATTCGAATACTCGTAGCCTGTTATAACGTCTCGCGTAGTATCTGCAAGCTGATCAATAACGATTTGTTTTTTTGCTGTTTCGTTTATAGCAAAATCCATAAGGTCACGTCTGTACCCGATACCACCTGTACCGATGGAAAGAGTATTATCCTCATCAGGCTTAAGAATACCAACGATTTTTATTTTTTCACCGTTATCAACAAGGCTCTTGACGTAAAGTGAATTCTCGCTATTATCCTCCCAGAGACCTGTTTTTTCATTTTTCTTGAAATAATCGGCACTGAGCACAAGACTGAATTCCATATCGAGAATATCATCATAGGAATATTTGGTAACGTCTTCCGTGCCAAGAGTCTCACCACTGGCAAGTGCCTGCATAACCTCTTTGCCGAAGGCTGCCTGATCCTTAAGGCCGAGTGCGTAAACTACAAGCTCGTTAATTTGGTAATTGCCGTCTACAATAAGCACAACTTCGTTATAGTTTTCAGGCATTTTACCCGCAATAATATCGTACTGAGCGTCCATAAGAGCATCGTCTCCGATAAGTTCTGTCCACACGCTGAAGCTCTGAGTCATGGTGTTCATTGCAGCAGACATATCCATCATACCGCCGGAAGAATCTCCACCCATATTCATATAATCCATTATATTACTTGGGTTAACCTTTACAACGCCGTCCGTAGTATCTGCTTTGTAAATATTGAGAGACGTGCTATATTTATACTGTACGTCGTTACAAACCTCGTCAAAAGCCTCCTGATTATCTTCAACGTAATGCCTGAAGCTGTCAAGATTATTTGAGGTAGACTCAGAAATAAAAGAGTTTACCATTTTCATAAAGGACTCGTTAACGTAGATATTGCCGTCCTCTTGGGCGTCTGTAGTCAAGCCACCCATACCCGTCATAGTGGTCATTATACTTTCAATATCCATAGTCTGCTTTTCAACAGTCATAGGATAAGACAGGAGCATATCCTCTTGTACGTGGTCAATATAAACCTGAATACCATTCGAAAGGGCAAGTACAAGCGCAATGCCTATAATACCGATGCTTCCTGCAAAGGACGTAAGGAAGGTACGCGCCTTTTTTGTACGGAGATTATTAATACTAAGATTAAACGCAGAACCAAAGGACATTGATTTTTTACCTTTGGAATCTGATTTCTTCGCTTTTTCCTTTTGATGCTTTTCGTCAACCTTTTCCGGTTCATAAGGGTTTGTATCGTCTATAACCTCACCGTCAAGACAACGAATAATTCTGTTTGCATACTCGTCAGCAAGGTCAGGATTATGGGTAACCATAACAATGAGCTTTTCTTTGGAAATCTCCTTGAGAAGCTCCATAATCTGAACGCTTGTTTCACTGTCAAGAGCACCTGTAGGCTCGTCTGCAAGAAGAATATCAGGATCGTTTATGAGGGCACGTGCGATTGCAACACGCTGCATCTGACCACCTGACATCTGATTAGGCTTCTTGTAAATTTGTTCCTCAAGTCCTACTTTTTTCAACGCGTCGATAGCTCTTTGCTTACGCTCCTTTTTTGAAACACCGGAAAGAGTAAGAGCAAGTTCAACGTTTGATAGAACAGTTTGATGAGGGATAAGATTGTAGCTTTGGAAAACGAAGCCGATAGAATGGTTACGGTAAGTATCCCAATCGCCGTCATTAAAAAGCTTTGTGGATTTACCGTTTATGAAAAGGTCGCCACTTGTGTATCTATCGAGACCGCCTATAATATTAAGCAAAGTTGTTTTACCGCAACCTGAAGGTCCGAGTATGGCAACAAATTCGCTTTCACGGAAATTAATGTCTATGCCCTTTAACGCTCTGACGGTGGTGTCGCCCGTGACGTAATCCTTAACAATATTCTTTAATACTAACATTATTAATCCTCCACCTTTCCGTATAAGCGTTTTCTGTTAATTAACAATATAATTCCAACCACAGCGCACACACCTAAATATGCTAAGAAAATATATAAGGGAAGCTTGCTTTCCTCTTGTGGTGTGTAGATAATATGTGGTGTATAGTCATCACCGGTAACGATTTCTACCGTGACGCGTTCCTTGAAGAACAGGTTATATAACCAGGCAATAAGCTCATCCTCTGTCATATCGGCAAACTGACTTGTCATTGCAGAGGTATCGAAGGACATTGAGCTTGTGTCACCCATCGAGCCCATGAGAAGCGTCTCGTTGCCGGGCATCTTTAAGGTTTGAGCTATTATTCTGAGAAGAGACAAGATAATAGCCGTTTCATTTGCCTCAATATAGGTATACTGAAGGTTTTTACCTTCGATAACACTTTTACTTTCCTTTTGGGTTGCAGTGCCGAGAGTCGCCAATGCTGAAACGTCGAATTCCGGCATATTGATTCCTAAATCTCCTACCACAGAGCCTAAAAGAGACGAAACGTCTAAGCTATCACTAAATGAGGCTGATTCCGTCTCCAAGTCAATTATCCCCGGAACTCTGTTAATAACAGAGGTCAACGGCAAAAGAAGATTGGAGATGCATATTTCCAAAGAGCCACTTTCCATAAAGTAGATGATATTCGGCAGCCTGTCTACAAGCGTTTTTACAGGTGCTTTGCACACCTCGTCAAGAAGTGCAAAAACAGGATTCAGTAAATTTGTGATTACACCGTCACCTTTTGAATCTGCCTTGTAGCTTTCGTAATCGAGAATATCTGCAGAATTGCAACCAAGTGCTTCGAGTATAGGGATAACGGAAGTATTGTATCCGTCTGAGCCGATAAGCGTTATACTACCCATTATTATCAATTCTTCTTCGCAAAGAACGACCTTTAATATAGGTAAAAATGGTCTTAATGCGGCAGTTACTGCAGACTGGAAGCCATAGCGTGAGCCGTCTCGGAAGCCCCAACTGATACCTGTTAAATCAACGTCTTCCCAGGATGCTTTGGAGGAAAGGGCACGTCTTACTGCAGAATAACCATCCTCTTTAAGACTTTTGCTTATACCGTTAGGTGTTACGTCTATTCCAATGAGAGCCATAGCCTCTGATAACCCTTCATCCTCAAGAGCCTTGTATATACCCGTCAAAAGAGCATTTACGTTTTCACTTGTGTAAAGTGAGGTAGATATTACCTCCTCCATATTCTCGTGAGTACCACCGTCTTTAACAAACTGGTCAAGCAACCCGTCTATTTCGTTATAAGCTGTTTGCAGATTACTCTCGGTAAGCGTCGTTGTGTTAACAACACTACCCGGTGTAAAGGTAGGATATACCATTAACTGAGCCTTGTCCGGCTCCACAGGATTAAATAACAGAATAATCAATTTAACGATTTCATCCGTATCGTTTTCAAGAATATCAGTAAGGAAAGAGGCATCCACAGAAGCAGTAGCGCCCTCGCTTACAGATAATTGAGTAAGATTATCTTTATTAAGCTTAAGTGTTTCAATGAGCCAACGAAGAATTTCTACGTAAGCAGCGCTTTTATCTGCCACAAAGCCGTCAGATGTCTTTGTGCCACAAGAAGCAAGAGCAGAAAAATCAAGCTCTGCCATCTGAAGAGCATCCTCTCCTGTAGTGAGAGAGCTGAACAAATCCTCAACGTTAATATTAGAAAGAGATTCAACGTCAAAAAGCTTGAGTGCTACGGCAAGTTCTACAAGACGATTGCTTGTTATAGGGTTAAGAAGAGTTTTTAAGCAATTACTCAGCTCACCGCTATCTATAAAATATGCTATACTCGGAAGAAGCTCTGACAAATTATCGGCAGGATTCTCCAAGGCGTTTTCTATAGTGGTAAAAACAGGCAACGCAATATTTTTAACCATTGAGTTTTTGTTTGCGTTTGCTTGTGAAGTAAACTCCTCCTGGCTAATTATATTATCGCACTGAAAAGCTTTGAGAATAGGCACAACGGCATTTTGATAACCGTTTTCGCCCTCTATGGTAATTAATGAGTTTATTTCGAAATCTGCAGAGCAGAGAAGACAATAAAGAAAATCGTTAAACGGTGAAAAAATTGCTCCTAAGGCTTCTGCAAAGCCGTCTTTCGTGCTAACACCCCAGCTAACACCTGTTAAATCTACCTCTGACCAGGATGACTTTGTTGAAAGTGCTTCGCTAACCTTTGGATAAGCAGTTAAGAAATCTGCTAAATCAGATGGCGAATACTTAAGGCCGAGCAGCTTGACGGTGTCTGCATCCTCTTCAAATGAGGTGTACGTACCAATAAGAAGCCCCGACAACGTTTCATCTGAATAAAGCGCGTCTTTAACAGTGGTTTGTAAATCCTTTCCACCCAACACAGGCATAATATTTTTAATAAGCTTATCTGTGCCTGTAATGGCATTTAAAACCTGCTCCTGAGTAATGCCGTCAGGGTATGCGTAAGCATTTGCGACAACGCTCAAGCCTGAGGATATTGTCACAAGCACACATAAGGATATGCATAATATTTTTTTAATCCAGGTCTTCATAAAAATCTCCCGATTTATATATATTAGAACATAAGGATACAATTTATCTATTCTATAT
>X40_Bactrian_Camel__coassemble_108_pt1 | contig 15879 bp, 11 predicted proteins | sample X40_Bactrian_Camel__metabat2_low_PE_002 | metagenome-assembled genome bin X40_Bactrian_Camel | reverse complement strand
GAACAATATTTAAAATTAAAATTTATATTTATTGAATATTTTATGCCGTAGAGAAGCTTTTATTTAGATTTTTTGTTTTGTTTAGCTTCCTTTTTAGCTTTTTTGGCTTTTTCCTTCATTCGTCTTTCCCGTGTTTTTTCTGCCTGCGTTTTATTTTTTGATTTGGCAAAAATAACTATAAGTGCAATAAGGAACAATATACAGAAGATTAAAATACCTATTATAATCATCTGCTTAACCTCATTGTCGCTCTTTTCGTCAGATTCAGCAGTTGTAGAGGGAATAGTGGTCGTTGAGCCTAAAAATACAATTTGAATTATTCCGTCGTCACCAACAACGTATTGGTAGCCTTCGGGCAATTTTTCAAAGCTGCCCTGATTTACAACGTTACCGTCTTGGTCAACAAGCTGACCTTTATCGTTAACGGTAAGTATATCTCCCACCATATCCATCACAGCACCGTTAACATTAGAAACAATAGGCGTACCTGCAGGATACGTTGGGTTTACAACGTGTGTCTGACCATCGTCGTCTACTGTTGTACCATAGGTCGGTATTATACCTGTAAGGTTACTGTCCGGCGGCTCACCTTCACCCTGGAAAACGTTAAGCTTGTACGTGGATGAGGTTTTTTTGCCGTTTACGGTATAGTCTGTAACAATAGTGATAGTCTGCTTAAGCTCGTCTGTAAGCTTAACCAATGCATATCTGCCTGCCTGCACCGTAGTGCCGTTAATAGCGGTAAGTGTACCTGCCTTTAACGGATTCGGATTAACGTAAATATCCTCTCTTTCTGCGCCAAGGTAAACGTCATATTCGTACACGTCGGAATAAAATTCGTTTTCAAGGTCAAAACGGTCGGTTTTTTTGAGTACCATATTAAAGCATTCCTCAAAGGAATACTTGTTGTAGGAGATTGTAACGTTTGCATCCTCAAGAGCCATTCTCTGAAGGATATAGTAGGGGATAGTCTGCTTACTGTCTGCCTTCTTTAAGGATTCGGGATCAAGAGATACCTTGTACTGTGTGCCTAACATTGCCGTAAGGTATTTTAAAGTAAGCTCATCGTGCGTTGCATTTTCGGAGTCGATGGAAAGACCGTAGCCTCTTATTGTCATAATAGCAACACGTCTGAAGACCTCGGATCTGCTGAGTGTAGCAATTTCGTTAAAGGAAACGTAGCCGTTAACGTAAAGTGACATAAGAGACGTGTAGTAAATGTAATCCTCTAAGGAGCCGAGGCTGCTTGTACCGAAATGCTTAACAACAAAAGCAGTAAGCGAATTCTCGTTGCCTGAAAGAGATGCTATATAGAAAACAAGAGCCTCTTCCAAGGTAGAATTTTCAGGTATTTCAAGCTCTTCGCCTTTATAAACGTAGTATAAATCGTTACGCATCAAGGCATAAAGAGCACTGATCATAAGCACTCTTTCTGCATCTGCTTCGTCCTGTGCAGTAACGATAATGCCGTTAGCTCTGAGCCAGTCGGCCTTTGTTTGATTAGAAACGGTAGGCTCTGAGATGAGCGTAAGTGCGCCGATTTGATTCAACACGTGAAGATAGGCGGCACGTTGAGATTCCTCGTCAAGAGTATACGTTTTAATGCATTCCTCAACCTGCTTTTTAAAATGAGGTGCATCGGACGTATAAGGATAATCGGTTACAGGGATAAGTGTTGCTGCATTGGCAATGCCTTCTACAGAAAGCAGATCCTCTTTAACCGTAAGCTCACGCAACCAGGAGACGTTGTTTTCGCTATAGGAATATTGTGTTTGTACACCTATATTTCCGTCAAAGCCGGATGCGAAATCCTTTGCAAAGGCAGATGGCATAAGAGTAGTGACGGAAATAATTATAATAATAATTGCAGATATAATTTTTGTGTGCTTTTTCAAACGCTCATCTCCCTTCGCGAATATCTGTTAATTTTATCAAAAATTTATTTAATAGTCAACAATTATTGGTGGTTTACAGGTTATTTTGAAAAGCAAAATACAGTTTTTGATTTGTATTCCTCGTTTGCTTCGTAAATGCAACGAGGCCATTCGGGATGATTTGGTGAATCGGGGTAAACCTGAGTTTCAAGGCAGAAGGCAGAACGCTTGTTAATAGGAAGCTGACCTTTACCAATAACGGAGCCATCCAGGAAATTTCCTGTGTAAAGCTGAACGCCCGGCTCAGTAGATTTAACCTCCATTACTATTCCACTTTTGTCGCCCTTTGCAATTGCAATGGTTTTGAGTGTGCCGTCGTAATCTGTAATGCAGAAATTGTGGTCGTAGCCCATACCGTTTTTAAGCTGAACAAAATCCTCTTCGATGTCCTTTCCGATAGTCTTTTCCTTTCTGAAATCAAAAGGAGTACCCTCAACGGAAGGAAGCTCACCTGTAGGAATACTGTTTTCGTCAATTGCAGTAAAACGGTCTGCGTCAATTTGAAGCAGATGATTAAGCACGTCGCCGTTATTGTAGCCGTTAAGGTTAAAATAGGCGTGATTTGTAAGGTTAATTACAGTTTTCCTGTCTGAAATTGCACTGTAATCAATTGAAAGGCAGTCACAATCGTCAAGAGTGTAGGTGACCTTAAGCTGAACGTTGCCGGGGAATCCTTCTTTTCCGTCAGGACTTGTGTATGAGAAGCAAACGGAGTTACTGCCTGCTTCCTCACCTTTCCAATGAGCAGAGCTGTATTCTCCACCACCGTGTAAGCAGGTTATACCTTTTTCATTTTTTGTAACGTTATATTCCACACCGTCAATGCAGAATGCACCGTTTTTGATACGGTTTGCATATTGTCCCACAACAACGCCCTGGTAATCACTACGGTTAATATGCCCGTCGAGAGTATCGTGTCCCACAAGGATATCAATAATCTCACCGTTTTTATCTGCAAGTAAAAGCTTGTCCAGAGTTGCACCTTTTTCTATAATCTGTGCCTTAGTGCCCTTTGCGTTTGTGATAATAAAAGCGTATACGTCTTTGCCGTTCATTACGCCGTAAATATTCTTTTCAATTGCCATACAAATACCCCCAAAAATATCTATTCTAATAATACCTAAAAACCGTATCAAAGTCAAGAAAAGCAGAGGCAAAAACAAGTAAGTTTACACTTTCTTATTAATTATGTAACAATTATAAAATATCATCTCATTGATTATTTTATAATAATATGATATTATATAAATTGACTTATTTTGACTTATTCGGGAAAGGAGCAGAGGTATGCAGAATATAATCATCGGTATGATACCGTTTTTTCGTTATGCAATGCTTTTCATTGTTTTTTATATCGTAGTCAGAATGCTTCTCGCTCTTTTCTTCAAGAAGACCTCTGATCCCGTAAGAGGAAAGCTTGTTAACATTGTTACAAACGAGACCTTTACCCTCAGGGAAAGAGAGGCGTCCATAGGCAGAAACAAGAGCTGTGATATTGTGTTGCCCTTTGATACAATTTCAAGGCTTCATTGCGTTATTGCTTACAGAAGTAAGGGCTTCGTTGTGTTTGACACCTTTTCAAAATCGGGTGTAAAGGTAAACGGCAAAAGGATAGAATCAAAGGCTTTTATCCATAATGGTGATCAGCTTAATATAGGTGGAATTGAGCTTCAGCTTCAGGAATCGAGATATAAGTATATCAAGGATAAAAGTGGATTTTTAGGCACTCCTTCCTATGGAATTATTCTAATTTTATTGGCAGTATTTAACCTTATTTCAATGCTCCTGAATATGTATCCCGACGGTGAATTCAACGCAACGGTGGTTTGCGTTTACCTTGGTTATATTGCACTTCAGTGGTGCTATTATCTTTTTGCATCGTACGTGCTCAGGATATATAATTTTGAGCTTGAAATGATAGCCTTTACCTTCTGCTCCATAGGTCTCGCCATTATTGGCAGTATGTATCCGGGAGCCGTGTTGAAGCAGCTTGTTGCAGTATGTATCGGTGTGGTTGGCTACTGCTTCCTTCTTATAATATTACGTTTTACAGAGGCGTTAAAGCCGTTGCGTATTATATTGGGAATAGGTGCTATCGGTATACTTGCAGTTACTCTGCTTCTTGCAGAGCCGACCAATGGCGCAAGGAACTGGATAAATCTTGGCGGTATTTCCGTTCAACCGTCTGAGCTTGTAAAAATCTGCTTTGTTTTCGTGGGTGCCGTAAGCCTCGAAAATCTGCAATCCATAAGGAGTCTCACGTTATATATTTGCTTCTCTGCAATATGTGTAGGGGAATTATTCCTTATGTTTGATTTCGGTACGGCGTTAATATTCTTTTTCACGTTTATTATAATTGCATTTATGCGTTCAGGTGACGTAAAAACTCTTTCTATAGTTTGTGCAGTTGCCGCCGTAGGCGCCGCTGCTATTCTTATCCTAAAGCCTTACGTTGCCTCAAGATTTTCCACCTATCTTCACGTGTGGGAATATATGGATGAAGGTGGCTATCAGCAAACGAGGACTCTTATTTATTCAGCAAGTGGAGGACTTTTCGGCTTAGGCTTAGGTAACGGTGAGCTACGCAATATTTTTGCCGCTGCAGAGGACCTTGTTTTTGGTGTTGTAAGTGAAGAATTCGGATTGATAATGAGCTTTATGATACCTTTAACCTACTGTTTTATAGCAATATGGGCAGTGGTTAACGCTAAAAAAACAAAGTCAACCTTCTACGCTATAGCAGGTGTTGGCGCAATAGGTATGATTCTTTTCCAGAGTATGCTCAGTATATTCGGCATAACGGATTTACTGCCCTTAACCGGTGTAACGCTGCCGTTTATAAGCAAAGGCGGTACAAGTATAATAAGCTGTTTTTGCTTGTTTGCTTTCATAAAAAGCATGGATACGAGGACCTTTGCAAGCTTTAAGCCGGAGCTTACTAACGTAAGCACAGGCACATCGGGAAAAACAACAAGTAAAGGAGCTGATGCACGTGAAAACGACGGCTAAAAGAGGCGTGGCATTGCTTGTGCTTGTTGCGATGGTCATATCCGGATTAGGTGTGCTTGGCTACAGGTTTTTCGTTAACGGTGAAAGCTGGGCAACAATGCGTGCCAACGCTCATTTAACTGAGGACGGTAGCTTTACAGGTGCAGGTAACGTAGTAGACAGAAACGGCGAGATTCTTGCTTATACAGAGGACGGTAAGCGTTTATATAATCAATCCGAAAGAGTAAGACGCTCAACCCTTCATATTGTTGGTGATACTGAAGGGTATATATCCTCGGGAGTGCAGACTGCATACAAAACTCAGCTGACGGGTTATAATGAGCTTATGGGGCTTTATACCTTGAAAAAACACGGCAGAGGCAACGACGTTGTGCTCACTATAGATAGCAGAGTATGTGCATTAGCTCACGATGCTCTTGACGGCAGAAACGGTGTTGTTGCCGCATATAATTACAAAACAGGGGAATTGCTTTGCTCTGTTTCAGGCCCTGATTACGATATAAATAACAAGCCGTCTCAGGAAGAAATAGATAAAAATGAAGACGGCAAATACGAAGGTGTTTACCTAAACAGGCTTATAGACGGATTATATACACCGGGCTCTGTTTTCAAGGTGGTAACAACAATAAGTGCCATACAAAACGTTCCCGATATAGAGAGCTTTACTTATACCTGCACAGGTGAGGAGTATATTGATGGTGTTAAGGTCACCTGCCCTGATAAGCACGGTAAAATGGATTTCGGTGAGTGCTTCACAAATTCCTGTAACTGTGCCTATGCACAGATTTCACAAAAGATCGGCTCACAAAATCTTCAAAATACTGCAACGCAAATGGGCTTCGGCAAAGTCTTTTCCTTCGGTAACGGTGAAACCAAGGCAAGCTCCTTCGATTTATCCTCAGCAGGCTCAGGTGATCTTGCATGGGCAGGCGTAGGGCAGTACAGTACCCTTGTTAATCCCTATCATATGCTTACAGTTGTAGGTGCCGTTGCAAATTCGGGACAAGCCGTTTTGCCGTATGCAGTCTCTTCCGTAAAAACTCCATCGGGTGATATTTTATCTCAAACAGAGTCAAAAACAGAGGAGTACGTTTCCTCTGAGGTTGCTGATCGCACGGCTCAGCTTATGCGTGACAACGTAGTAAATAAATACGGTGACGAAAGCTTTTTAGGGCTTTCTATGTGTGGCAAAACAGGTACGGCAGAGGTTGAAGACGGTAAGGAGCCACACTCCTGGTTTGTAGGCTTCTCTCAAAACGAGCAATGCCCCGTTGCAATAGTAGTTGTTGTGGAAAACGGTGGTTGGGGCTCACAGAATGCCTTGCCTATTGCTTCGCAGGTAATGAACGAAATCTATAAAAGCACGTCATAATTTATTAATATAATATTTAATTATTGTTAAGATATTATATTGTTGACTTGTATACAAAAATATTGTAAAATATTTTGGTATGTAATATCGGGCAAGGTCTCGGTTAAATGAATTATTTGAAAGGCTGAAATAAATGAGTTTTATTGAATTTGATTCGGTTTACAAAAGGTATAAAATGGGCGAAATTGTTATTAATGCCGCCGATGGTGTAACCTTCAATATCGAACAGGGTGAGTTTTGTGTTATAGTTGGTGCCAGCGGTGCCGGTAAAACAACTGTTCTTAATATTCTCGGTGGTATGGACGATTGTGACGACGGTAAGGTTCGTGTTGCGGGCGACCTTGTTAACGAGTACGACAGTAAGCGTCTTATTGAATACAGACGCTTTGACGTTGGCTTCGTTTTCCAGTTTTATAATCTTGTCCCCAATCTTACTGCACTTGAAAACGTTGAGCTTGCAACTCAGATTGGCACAAAGTCTCTTAATCCTGCCAAGGTGCTCGAAAGAGTAGGTCTCGGTGAGAGACTCAATAACTTTCCTGCACAGCTTTCAGGTGGTGAGCAGCAGCGTGTTTCAATTGCACGTGCTCTTGCCAAGAATCCCAAGCTTCTTTTGTGTGATGAGCCAACAGGTGCTCTTGACTATAACACAGGTAAGCAGATTCTTAAGCTTTTGCAGGACACAAGCCGTGAAACAGGTATGACAGTTATCGTTATTACTCATAACCAGGCTCTCACACCAATGGCAGACCGTGTCATTTCAATGAAAAGTGGCCGTGTGGTTGACGTTCAGACGAACGAAAATCCAATGTCAGTAGAAGACATCGAATGGTAACAAGGATATTTGAAAGGAAATACGTAAAATGACAAGTTCCTATATTACAGATAGCTTCCGTTCGATTGTCAGATCTTTAAGCAGATTTGTGTCGCTTATTGCTATTGTTGCAATGGGAAGCAGTTTGTTTTGTGGTTTAAATGCCGTCGGACCTGATATGCTTAACACAGCAAACCAATATTACGACGAGTGCAATCTTATGGATTTGCGTTTGCAATCTTACCTCGGACTTTACGAAGAGGATTTGGACAAGGTTCGTGAAATAGAAGGCGTTGAGGCAGTTCAAGGTGTTAAGTTTGTAGACGGCTACGTGCAAACACTCAACGAGCGTGGCGAGTACGAAGGAATCGTTGATATAGACGGCTCCGAGATGACTATTCGCGTCACCGGTGTGGATTTAGACGACGTTTTTAATTTTACAAACGGTGAGGATAATCCTGAGTACATAAACAGAATTCAGCTTTTAGAAGGTGATCTTCCGCAAGCACCGAACGAGTGCGTCGTTACGTGCAGCGGACTCACGACTCCTGAGCAGTTTCAAATCGGCAACACCATAAAAATTCGTGGTGATAACGAGGATATCGGATATTATCTTCATCACAACGAGTTAACAATCGTCGGCATTATCCAGACACCTTATTGGGTTTCCTACGAGCGTGGCGTTACTACTGCAGGTAGTGGTAAGTTAGGCGATTTTATCTACGTTAACAATAACGCCTTTACTGATAAGATTACTTATTACAGCGAGGCATATATAACTCTTAAGGATGCAGAGAAATACGAGGCTTATTCCGAGGAATACGACGAGTATATTGAAGAAGTGCAAAAAGAGATTATTGCTCTTTCAGAGGATTTCTCTGCAGAAAGCAGGAAGAGGCTTGTTGTCGGTCTTCCTCAAAAGGTAGCAAAGGCAAAGCAGGATATCGATATTGCCGAGGGTACCATAAATTCTGCTCTTGAAGAAGGTAAAAAGCAGTTAGAGGAGCTTTACGAGCAGGAGAAAACAGGCGCTCAGCAGCTTAAAGAGGCTGAGCAGACCATGAACGAAGAGTACGCAAAGGTACAAGGTCAGCTTGAGTCAGGCAGTCAGCAATACGTTAATGCCGTTAACGAGTACAACGAGAAATATACTCAGTTCTCCAATAGTCAGGTAGAGCTTGCGAATAAGCAAACAGAGTATAATAAAAATAAGCTTGAGGTTGACGCCGCAAGAGAAAAACTTGATGAGGCAAAGCTTCAGCTGACCGTTGCAGAAAAAGAGATAAAATACGTTGAGGCTCTCATTACAACAACAGAGAGCACGTTAACAAATCTTCAGGCAAATCAGGACGTTGCACAAAGTGATCTTGACCTTGATGCAATGGCAGACAGGCTGGAGGAAACTAATCCCGATCTTGCAAAAACCTTACGTTCAATTTCAGATTTAACTGCACAGGGTATGGCTGCAGATGCAATTGTAGAGGTTGAGTTCCTTCTTGACCAATACAACACAGAGCTTGCAGTAGCAAAGAGGCAGTATTCTGAAGGTCTTAATGAGTACGATATAAATAACGCAGAGTGTACCTCTGCAGAGGAAAGGCTTGCCGCTGCAAAAACTCAGCTTGATGCCGCAGAGCTTCAGCTTGATACTGCAGAAAAGCAGCTTGAGGATTTTAAAGCACAGATAGAAGCAAGTGGCGATGAGCTTCAGTTCGGCTCAATCGAAGCCCAAACAAAATATATGACTGCTCAGGCAACGCTTGCCCTCAAATCCACACAGTATCAGAACATTCAGGCAATCATTGCCGTAGCAGAGGCAGAATACAAGGAAAAGGAAGAGCTTGCCAACTTAAAAATGGGCGTTGCCCGTACCGAGTACAACAAAGGTGTAAGCCTTCTTGAAAATATTAATGAGGGCGTTGGCTGGAGTGTTTACACGAGGCACGATAATCCGGGTTACACAGGCTACGGTCAGGCTGCAGAAAATATGGTGCGACTTGCCTACATTTTCCCGACCTTATTCTTCCTTGTTTCCACAATGGTTTGCCTTACGACTATGACTCGTATGGTAGAAGAGGAGAGAACGCAGCTCGGTACTCTCAAGGCATTAGGCTATTCTAATAAGATGATAGTAAGCAAGTACCTCTTGTACTCAACCTTAGCAAGTACCTTCGGTGTTCTGATAGGTATCGCTCTCGGCTTTACCGTAGTACCTATGATACTGACAAGTGCATGGGGCATTATGTACGAGATGCCTAAGGTAATTACCGAGTTTATGCCGTTGTATCTCATTCTTGGTGTTGTTCTTTCAATCGGCACAACAGGTTTTGCAACTTATTTTGCTTGTAACAAGGAGCTTCGCTCCGTTCCTGCAGTGCTTATGAGACCAAAGGCGCCAAAGGCAGGTAAACGCGTTCTTCTTGAAAGGATTTCATTTATCTGGTCAAGACTCAGCTTTACAGGTAAGGTCACAGTCAGAAACCTTTTCAGAAACAAAAAGCGTTTCGTTGTTACCGTTATGGGTATTGCAGGCTGTACTGCAATTCTTCTTGCAGCTTGTGGGCTCAGAGATGCAATCAGTGGTGTTATTGATAATCAATACGGCAAGGGTATCGGTATTGCTCAATACGATTTACAGGTTGTTCTCAAGGACGGTCAAGCAAATTATGATAACAGTGAGCTTGTTTCACAGATCAACGAGCTTGACGACGTTGAGCAGTCCATGTTAGGCTACCTTAAGGTTTGCCACGGCTACTCAGACAGAACAGATAAGGAAATGGAAATAGATATCCTTATTCCGGAGAGTCCTGACGTAATGAAGGATTTTATTAACCTTCGAAAAGGTGACGATATTATTCCGTATTCCAATGAGGGTGCCGTTATAACCAAAAAACTTGCCTCAAAAACAGATACCAAGATAGGTGACTATCTTACTGTTTCCTGGACGGAAGGCTCAAAAACCGTAGAGTATCAGGTAGAGGTTGCAGATATTGTAGATAACTACGCTTTCCATTACGTGTATATGACTCCTGAGTATTATCAACAGGTAACAGGCGGTACGCTTGAATATAACTACTTGTTCTGTAAGCTGACCGAAGATATTACTCAAGAGCGTAAGGTAGGACTTGAGAATACAATAAATACCATTGACGGTGTAAACGGCTCTGTGTATACAACCGTTGTTATAGATAACTTTGCAAATATTGTAAATACGCTCAATATGGTTATTCTGTTATTCATAGTTGCCGCTATGGCATTGGCACTTGTTGTTCTTTATAACCTTAATAATATTAACGTTAACGAGCGTATACGTGAGCTTGCAACACTTAAGGTGCTTGGCTTCTATAACGGTGAGGTTTCGGCTTATATTTACCGTGAAAACGTATTCCTTACAATTATAGGTATTGCATTAGGCCTTTTGCTCGGCATACCACTCAATATTGCGGTTGTTGGCATTGTTGATATTGATACGCTTACCTTCAAAACAGATCTTGAGGTAATGAGCTTTGTAATAGCGGCAGGTGTAACTGCTATCTTTGCAATTCTCGTTAACGTGCTTATGCACTTCAAGTTAAAGAAGATAAGTATGGTTGAATCGTTGAAATCCGTTGAGTAAAGCCTTACGGCATATAGCACGAAAGCTCATCGGAAGAAAAGTAGTTTTCATATAAATAAAACGGACTCACAACGCGTAGCGTGTTGTGAGTCCGTTTAGCTTTAGCTTTAAAATGCAAAAAAGCCTTAAATTCCCAAGGTGTATTTGTTGTGTTGGATATAAAGCTGCTTTGTTTTGTAAGCGCCGTTAAGATAAATATGGGCGCAAAATTCCGCAAGCTCTCTCGGTGGAATTTTCATGCCCTCGTCCATCCAGTCAATCATAATTCCCGTCATGGCATTCAAAACGTAATGAGTAGAGTATCTTGCAGGATTTTTCTCGTCAAAAGTGTCTTTTGCATTAGGCACAATTGTAAGCATAACAGATTGAATTTGTTTGTATAGCTGGTTATTTATATCGTTTTTAATAATAAATCTAACCAAGGCTTCCTGCTCCTGACAGAATATCAAAAGACGTTCCGTGTATTCCGTGAAGCCCTCTATTGTTGTAATAGAATGTTTGGGCTCACTAAGTATTTCCTTAAATGCCTGATACGTCTCGTTTTGAATCTGTTGAACCATATCAAGTAGGTCTGTGTAGTAAAAATAGAAGGTTGCTCTGTTAACGTCTGCAAGATTTGTAAGCTCTGTAACAGAAATTTCGTTTATTGATTTTTGATCAAGCAACGTAAGCAAAGCATCTCTTAAGACTTTTTTTGTACGCTTAACACGACGGTCCGTATTGTTAAGAGCACGTTTCTTTTCGTATGCCATTTTTCCCACATCCTTTGAAAGAAATGTATAATAACATACGAAATTATAACATAAAGTTCAATAAAATGCAAGTTATATAAAATCAGCAGAGCAAGTTACCCAACGTACAAAGTTTTTAACAGAGCGATTTCCTTTTCGTAGCCGTCAATCTCATTAGGAGTTTCCAGGAAAAACGGAATCTCTTTAAGAAGAGGATGGTTAATTATTCTCGTAATTGCTTCTGTTCCAAGGCTACCTTCACCAATTTTTTCGTGCCTGTCCTTGTGAGAGGAAAACGGGTTTTTGGAATCGTTAAGATGTATGGCTTTTAATCTGTCAAGACCGATTATTTTATCAAATTCCTCAAGCACTCCGTCAAGGTCGTTTACAATATCGTAGCCTGCATCGTAAACGTGGCAGGTGTCAAGGCATACGCCAAGCTTATCCTTAAGCGTCACCTTATCTATAATAGCTTTAATCTCCTCAAAGCTTCTGCCGACCTCGCTACCTTTACCTGCCATAGTTTCAAGTAAAACGGTAGTCTGTTGTTGGGGAGACAGAACGCAGTTGAGCATTTGTGCAATAAGCTCAATGCCAACCTCTGCACCTTGCTGAACGTGGCTTCCCGGATGGAAATTATATAATGCACCTTCAATATGATTAAGACGGAAAATATCATCTGCCATAGTGTTTTTTGCAAATTCTCGCAGGCCCTCATCCTTGGCACAGGCATTCATTGTATATGGAGCGTGAGCGAGAACGCTTACAATACCGTTTTCTTTTCTGTATGCTTCAAACACTCTCACGTCCTCTGCGTCAAAGGGCTTCGCTTGTCCTCCACGAGGATTACGAGTAAAAAATTGAAAGGTGTTTGCGCCTATTCTCACAGCTTCCTTTCCCATGGCAAGGTATCCGCCTGAGCTTGATAAATGACATCCTATTTTAAACATTTTTATCACCGTAATTAGCTAAGTTTATGAATAAATAATCCACTCAGAAGCTTTGGCTCAAACCAGGTGGATTTTGGTGGCATAATCATATCTGCATCTGCAATAGACGTAAGATCCTCAAGTGTTGTGGGATACATTGAAAATGCTACCTCAAAGTCGCCGTTTACAAGTCTTTCAAGCTCCTTGAGTCCACGGATACCACCAATAAAATCTATTCTTTCGTCTGTCCTCGGATCGCCTATATTAAGTATAGGGGTAAGCAGATTTTTCTGAAGGATAGATACGTCTAATTGGTCAACAGGGTTATTTTCGTCGAAGGTGCCTGGCCTTGCAGTAAGCTTATACCAGACACCGTTTATATACATACCAAAGGTGTGCTTTGCTTCAGGCTTACATGCGCCGTCCTTTTCCCATTTTTCAACGGTAAATTTCTCATTTATTTTTTCAATAAACTCTTCCTCTGTGTTGCCGTTAAGATCCTTGACTGCTCTGTTATAGTCCATAATCTCCAATTCGTCGGTAGGGAATAATACTGCAAGGAAAAAGTTGAATTCCTCTGTACCGTCGTAGCTCGGATTTTTTTCTCTTCTCATTTTAGCAACGTTAACGGCAGATGCACAACGGTGGTGACCGTCTGCAATATAAAAGTCACCGGCTTCGGAAAGAAGCTCGGAAAGCTTATTGCAATCAGCCTCATTTTCAATTACCCATACGGTATTTTTAACGTTATCCGTAGTTATAAAATCGTATTCGGGCTCAAGTGCCTTGTACTTGTTTATAATATCGGAAATTTCATTTTTCCCTTTATAACAAAGGAAGATAGGGCCCGTGTTTGCATTACACGTATCAACGTGACGGATTCTGTCTGCCTCTTTGTCGGCACGTGTCAGCTCGTGCTTCTTGATTCTGTTTTCAATATAATCGTCAACACAGGCGCAGCCAACGAGACCTGTTTGCTCTCTGCCGTTCATTACCTGACTGTAAACGTAGAAGCAAGGCTTCTCATCTGATGCCATAACGCCGTTTTCCTCTGCTTTAACAAGATTTTCCTTCGCCTTTGCGTAAACCTCGTCACTGTAGAGATAGGTATCCTCAGGTAAATCTATTTCCGCCTTATCTATATGGAGAAATGAGTAAGGGTTACCCTTTACCATTTCACGAGCCTCTTCACTGTTCATTACGTCATAGGGCAATGCAGCAACGCGAGAGGCAAATTCCTTTGTTGGTCTGAGTGCTTTAAACGGTTTAAAAATAGCCATAAATAAACCTCCGATTAAGTATAAAAATCATACTATAATTTTACTTTATATATTGCTTTCTTGTCAATATAATATTGAATTTTACTATGCCATATGGTATCATAAAACCATACTTTTTAAGGAGAATTTTACTATGAGCACAGATGTTATTAAGTATTCGCCAATGGGCTGGAACAGTTGGGATTGCTACGGTGATATGGTCAACGAGGAGCAGCTTCTCGGCAATGCAGAATATATGAGGGATAATCTTAAGGAATTCGGTTGGGAGTACGTGGTTTGCGACATTCAGTGGAGTGAGCCGGGTGCCACAGGTCACCATTACCGTAATTTTACCGAGCTTTGTATGGATGAGTATTCCCGTCTCATTCCTGCAGAAAACCGTTTTCCGTCATCTGCAGGTGGTAAGGGCTTTAAGCCTATTGCAGATAAAATTCACGCCATGGGCTTAAAATTCGGCATTCACATAATGAGGGGTATTCCTCGTCAGGCAGTACACAGAAATACGCCGATTATGTGTGACGGTGTAACTGCAAGGGATATTGCTCATCCTTTTTCCGTTTGTCCGTGGAATTGCGATATGTACGGTGTAGATTATCGCAAAAAAGGTGCTCAGGAGTATTATAACTCCTTATTCCAATTATATGCTCAATGGGGCGTCGATTACGTTAAGTGTGACGATATAGCAAATACCGAGTTCAAGCCTCAGGAGCCATATTCAGCTCGTGAGGAAATTGAAATGCTTCACAAGGCAATAGAGAATTGTGGCAGAAGCATCGTTCTCAGTCTTTCACCGGGACCTGCACCTGTTTGGGAGCATGAGCATCTTTCTCAACACGCAGAGCTTTGGCGTATGAGTGGTGACTTCTGGGACGATTGGGACAAGCTTCTTAAAATGTTTGATTTGTGTAAGGCATGGGCACCGTACGTAAAGGACGGCGCATATCCTGATTGCGATATGCTTCCTGTGGGAAGGCTGGAAAAATGCAACAATAAGCCTGAGGGCAGATGGACACGCTTTACACAGGATGAGCAAATTACAATGCTTTCACTTTGGTGCATTTTCCGTTCACCTCTTATGATAGGTGCAGAAATGCGGGAAAACGATGAGTTTACCCTTAAGCTTCTTACCAATAAGGCAATCCTTGAAATGAATAAAAAGTCACGCAACGCAACAGAGCTGTGCAGAACTGAGAGCTATATAATTTGGTCTGCAGACTGTGTTGACGGTGGCAAATATTACGCAATATTTAACCTCGACGATAAAGAGCAGGAGCTTACAATTGACGGAATTGACGATAGCTTTCCGATTACAGAGCTTTGGACAGGTGAGAGCTTTTCGGCAAAGCAAAGCAAAATAAAAGCCGTGGTAAATTCCCACGGTGCAAAGGTGTTTAAAATAAATGAGTAACGCAGATTTTAAAAACATTTTAAGCTATATCAGTAACCTTACGGTCAATAATAACCGTACCTGGTTTCACGATACTCATGATGAATACGAGGTAGCCCGTAAGGATTTTTTAGGATTTCTTGATGTTTTCCGTTTTAAGCTCAGCAAAGAGGCAGAGGATATCGGCAAATCCATAATGTATATGGAGCCAAGGGAATGGATGTACAGAGTGGCAAGGGATATGCGCTTCCACAAGGATGGCCCACCATACAATCCTGCCTTCAGGGCATATGTCTGTGCAGACAGAAAATCCTGGCAGCCTATAGGCTACTACCTAAGAGTTTATCCGGGAGACAGCTGCTTCGGTACAGGTCTCTGGTGTTATAGTACGGCTCAGATGAATAACGTAAGAAAATACATTTCTCTGCATTACGATGAATTCCAAGAGGCATTAAAAAAGGGTGGAATAAGTGTAGGAGGAGAGAAGCTGAAATCTATGCCAAGAGGCTTTTCTGCAAGTGATCCTGCCGCAGAGTATATAAAGCACAAAAACTGGACAATGATAGTCCACGTTCCTGACTCCGACATAACAACCTTTGATGAGTTTTCCGACGTTTTAATTTTCTACGTAAAAAAGATGGAGCCCATGCGTCGCTTTCTTCTTAAAGCTTCGCAGTACGTGGACAACGCTCGTCCCGAATTCGAATGGTAATTCCGGATGATAAAAAAGCGAATAACGGGCAAACCTTCGCCCTCGGCGTATCTAAAAATATTGAATTAAACAAGATAATCCAAACAGTACAAAAA
>X40_Bactrian_Camel__coassemble_107_pt1 | contig 15965 bp, 15 predicted proteins | sample X40_Bactrian_Camel__metabat2_low_PE_002 | metagenome-assembled genome bin X40_Bactrian_Camel | reverse complement strand
GATTTATTTGATGATTGTATCAAAAAGTGTTGCACTTAGTTTGACAATTCATCTTAATACTTCTTAAGTATATCCTCTGCCTTTTGCTTAACAGAATTTATAAGCTCCTTCGGCATTTTTACGGTAACTCTGCCACCAAACTGCAGTACCCAAGCTGCAAGTCCGTCGCTGACAACTGCGTTTGTACGTAAAAGGAAGCTCTCCTCGTTAACCTTTTGTACCTTGACTCTGTCACCAAAACGGTCAAGCATGGTTTCAAGCAATTCGTTTTCACAAATTAGCTCCACAGGCTTCTGCTCACCACTGTACATATTAAATAATTTTGATGAATAGTCTGCAGAATCAAAGCTTGTTTTGTAGTTAGAAACCTCGGAAAAATGACGTGCCTTTTCTTCTGTAACGTCAAGGTGCTTGATTCTGTCTATTCTCAGGTGCATAAGATTGTCGTATTTCTCATTGTTACACACAACGTAATAGTGGTCGTCGGACCAAATAAGAGCATAGGGGCTTACCTTGAAGCTTTTTTCTTCGTTGGCAGTTTTAAACTCTTCCGTAATTTTTCTTCTCGTGTAAGTAAAGGTAACCTTTACACCTTTTGTAATGGCTTCGTCAAGAAGACTTATTGTATAAAAAATCTCTTCGTTTTTACATTTTGGTCTGTTATCAACGTAAACCTGAGAGTGAAGGATCTTTGCCTGGCTGTCACTTGCAAAGCTTTCTATTTTTTTAACAAGCTGATTAGTCTTCTTTTGGGAAATAAAGTTTGCAGCCTGAACTGCATCCGATAAAAGTCGCAATTCAGCAAGCTCAAACTTGCGTTCACCCAAAAAGTATCCGCCACTGTTTCTTGAGCCCTCGTGGATAATATCGAAGCCGTATTCACGGAGTACGTCAATATCTTTATATATGGATTTTCTTTCTGCCTGTATTTCCAGTTTTTGCAATTCATCGCAAAGCTGTGTTGCTGAAATGTAGTGGTTTTCGTCAGTTTTCTTTTCAAATATTTCTGCAAGATACAAAAGCTTAAGTTTGGAATTTTTTACTCCTGCCATAGTCAGACCTCCATAAAAAATTTATTGTCTCATTTATTGTACTATAAAATAATTTATTTGTAAACATAATAAAGCAACACACTTTATTATTTACAAAAAGTGTATATAGGTGTATAATAATATGATACATAAAACGAATAGAGGTGAAACAATGGTAGGACTTAAAATCGGTCTTGATATAGGCACAGGCTTCATAACTGCTGCAGTAGAGGGCAAAGGCGTTGTGCTTTGCGAGCCTGCAGCAGTAGCTCTCGAAAGAGAAACAGGCGAGGTGCTTGAGGTTGGCACAAAGGCACTTGAAATGACAGGCAGGTGCCCCGATGCAATTAAGCTTGTTAAACCAATTTTGAGTGGTGGCGTTTCCGAGCTTGAAAATACGGAGAAGCTTCTTCGCGTTTTTATTGAGCGTATTTGCAAAAACAAAATATTCAAGCCTACCGTTGTTGCCACAATGCCTGCAGGGATAACGAATCTCGAAAAGCGTAATATTTTAGGCTGTGTGCTCAGAGCAGGTGCAGGCAGAGCCACTTTAATAGAGGAGCCACTTGCAGCTGCCTTAGGTATAGGTGTTATGTTAGATAAGCCATACGGCACAATGATAGTAGACGTGGGCGCAGGCACAACAAGTGTAGCAGTTGTAACAATGGGTAGCATAGCAGTCGCTCGCAGTGTTTCTGTTGGTGGCAATAATATGGACAGGCTTATAAAAACTTATTTAAAAACAAATCGAGGCATTGCAGTAGGCAGGTTAACTGCCAACGAAATAAAGCATACGCTTGCAGGTGCAAAGCTTCGTGATGAAACTATTGCTGCCGTTGCCAAGGGCAAAGGAATGTCCGACGGTATGCCTCAGTTCTTTGAGGTAACTGCCAAGGAAGTAAATTTTGCCTTGAGGGACAGTATAGACGATATTTGCTCTGCAATAAAAGGCGTACTGGAGATTACTCCACCTGAGCTTGTAAAGGATATTACCGACGATGGCATTTTTCTTTGTGGCGGTCTGTCTTATATGTACGGATTAGATAAATATATTCAAGAGGCAACAGGCATAAAGGTGCAGATTCCGGGTAACCGTACAGATGCTGCGGCACTTGGTTGCCTTCGTGCATTAAGTGAAGAAAATTATTTAATTCAGAACGGCTATCATTTCGTAACGTTAGAAACTCTCAATCTGTGAGGTAATTATGAAAATTCTTGTTATTGACGGCAATTCCATATTAAACAGAGCCTACTATGGTATAAGGCTCTTAACAACTAAAGACGGTAAGTATACTAACGGTATATTCGGCTTTATGAACGTTCTTCTCAATCTTCTTGAGGAGCATAAGCCTGACTCCGTTGCCGTAGCCTTCGACGTGCATCATCCAACCTTCCGTCACGAAATGTACGAGGAATACAAGGGCACTCGCAAGCCTGCACCAATGGAGCTTATAGAGCAGTTTCCTACACTTAAGGAGCTTCTTGCTCTTTTAGGTATTGCCGTTGTAGAGAAGCCCGGCTACGAGGCAGACGATATTTTAGGTACGCTTTCAAACGCTTGTACAAAGGACGATTTCTGTTACGTTGTAACAGGTGACAGAGACAGTCTTCAGCTTGTGCGTGACAACGTAAACGTTTTACTTGCTACCACGAAAATGGGCAAATCCGAAACCGTTGTATACGACAGGGCAAAAATCAAAGAGGTATACGGCGTTACACCTGAAGAGCTTATAGATATAAAAGCAATTCAGGGCGACACGTCAGATAATATTCCCGGTGTAGCAGGTATTGGTGAAAAGGGCGCTCAGGAGCTTATCCAAAAATTCCATTCCATTGAATATATCTATGAGAATCTTGAGGATTTAGATATAAAAGCAGGAATGAAAATTAAGCTCGAAGCATCTAAGGATAATGCGTTTTTAAGCAAAACCTTAGGCACGATTTGTCTTGAAGCACCTGTATCCACAAATTTAGAGGATTATAAAATAAAAGAGCCTGACGCAAAGAAGGTTACGGAGCTTTTATCCTCTCTTGAAATGTTCAAGATTTTAAAGCGTCTCAGCTTTAAAGAAGCAGAGCAAATTGATGATGAAAATGCAACTGCAGTCACGCTTTTTGAGGAAACTGACTACAATTCATTTTATGCAGAATTAAAAAAGACAGGCAAAGCCTATTTTACAGTAAAATACAACGATTGTGGCATAGAGCATATACTTTTCAAAACTGCAAAGGGTATTGCTCTCACAAGTAACAGTGACTTTATGTTCTTGGGCTTCGTTTCCGATTTTCTTTCGGATAAATCTATTGAGAAATATACAGACGACTCAAAGCGTCTTTATAGCTTTTGCGATTTAAGTGGCATTGCTCTTGAAAACGTAAAGCTTGACACATCACTTGCAGCATATCTCCTTAACCCAAATTCCAACGATTATTCCGTTACCGCCTTGAGAGCCGTTTATTCGTTAGGTGCAGTTAAGGTAGAAACAGAGGATTTAGAGGAATTTTATCAGCAGGAAAAGGACTTTGTGCTTAACGGTGCCGTTATGGAGGCTTTGAGCATTAAGCTTCTTGCCGCTATAGAAGAAAAAAATCAAAGGAAGCTTCTTGATGATATTGAGCTGCCGTTAGCAAGGGTACTTGCCTCTATGGAAAGAGAGGGCTTCCTTGTAGATAAAGAGGGCATTGAAGCCTATAACGAAAAGATTTCAACTCGTCTTGAGGAATGCCTCAGGAACGTCTATGAGCTTGCAGGCTGCGAGTTTAATCTTAATTCACCAAAGCAATTGAGCGAGGTGCTTTTTGACGAGGATAAGCTTAATCTTCCTCACAAAAAGAAAACAAAAAGTGGCTACTCAACAAACGCAGAGGTCCTTGAGTCTTTGAGAGATAAGCATCCCATAATAAACGTTATTCTTGAATACCGTGCTTTAGCAAAGCTTAAGTCAACCTATTGTGAGGGACTCCTTAAGGTTATAGATAACGATGGCAGAATCCACTCAACTCTTAATCAGACGGAAACTCGCACAGGCAGAATTTCCTCTGCAGAGCCAAATCTTCAAAATATTCCCGTCAGAACAGAGCAGGGTAGAGAGCTTAGAAGATTTTTCGTTGCTAAAGAGGGTTACCTTCTTGTTGATGCCGACTATTCTCAGATTGAGCTTCGTGTTTTGTCTGCTTTGGCAGAGGATAAAAATATGATAGACGCCTTTGTAAACGGTGTGGATATTCACTCTGTAACTGCATCTCAGGTTATGGGTATCCCTCTCGAAGAGGTTACGTCTTCCGACAGAAGAAAAGCAAAGGCAGTAAACTTCGGTATTGTGTACGGCATAGGCGCATTTTCTCTTTCTCAGGATATCGGCACCTCTGTGCAAGAGGCAGACCGATACATTAAGGGCTACCTTGCCAACTATTCAGGTGTTGCAAGGTTTATGGACAATGCCAAAAAAACTGCCAAGGAAAAGGGCTATGCTGAAACGTATTTCGGCAGAAGGCGTTACCTTCCGGAGCTTAACGAGTCTAACGCTATAAGAAGGAGCTTCGGTGAGCGTGTTGCCATGAATATGCCGATTCAGGGCACGGCGGCAGATATTATTAAAATCGCCATGATAAAGGTCTACGACCGTCTCAAAAACGAATGTCCACAAGCGAAGCTTATTATGCAGGTGCATGATGAATTGATTATAGAAGCACCTGAAAATATGGCAGAGCAGGTAGCGCAGCTTCTTAAGGATACAATGGAAACGGCATGTAAAATGGCAGTTCCCTTTACGGTAGAGGTTGCCTGTGGCAAAACCTGGTATGATACAAAATGATGAGTGTAAAAATAATTAAAATGGAGGCGTCTCACGTAAGTGACGTTGCTCTCATAGAAAAAGAGTGCTTCTCTACTCCGTGGACGGAGAAGGGGTTATCAGACGAGTTAACAAATCCGAACGCTTTCTTTTTCGTTGCAATTGCAGATGATAAAGCTGCAGGGTATATAGGCTCTCACAATATTCTCGGAGAGGTTTATATAACTAACGTGGCAGTAAGAGGCACTTACAGACGTCAGGGTATAGCAAGGGCACTTGTGGAGTATTTGTGTGAGTTTTTTCAGAAAGAAAAAGCTGAATTCATAACTCTTGAGGTCAGGGAATCTAACGAGAGTGCCAAGTCACTTTACGAAAAAACAGGCTTTTCCGTTGTAGGCAAGCGTAAAAATTTTTACGAGTCTCCTCGTGAGGATGCTTTGCTGATGACTAAATTTTTAAGGTGAAATATATGAAGATATTAGGTATTGAATCCTCTTGTGACGAAACTGCAGCAGCCGTTGTTGAGGATGGCAGAGTAGTTCTGTCAAACGTAATTGCCTCTCAGGTAGAGGAGCACAAAATATACGGTGGCGTTGTGCCGGAAATAGCTTCTCGCCGTCACACCGAGGCAATTTGCGGTGTTGTGGAAAAAGCACTTTCCGATGCAAACTGTACACTTGAGGATATTGACGCAATAGGTGTTACCTATGCTCCGGGGCTTATCGGTGCGCTTTTAGTCGGTGTAAACTACGCAAAAGGTGTTTCTCTCGCAACAGGGCTTCCTCTTGTGCCTGTTCATCACTTAAGAGGCCATATTGCCGCAAACTATATTTCAAACGAAGAGATAAAGCCACCGTTCCTTGCTCTCGTGGTATCGGGTGGCCATAGCCATATAATAAACGTAAAATCTTACACAGAGTTTGAAGTAATCGGCAGAACACGTGATGATGCTGCAGGTGAAGCGATGGATAAGGCTGCACGAACCGTCGGCCTTCCGTATCCCGGTGGTGTGAATCTCGATAAGATTTCCGTAAACGGTGACGAGAATAAATATAAATTCCCAAAGCCAAAAATTACGGATTCTGAATACGATTTCAGCTTTTCAGGGCTCAAAACCTTTGCTGTTAATCTTGTGCATAACGCATCACAAAAGGGCGAAGAGGTGAAGCCTGAGGATTTGGGTGCTTCCTTTATAAAAGCCGTTACAGATTTACTTTGTGAGCATACAATGAAGGCAGCCAAGGAGCATGGAGCCACAAAAATTGTTCTTGCAGGTGGTGTTTCTGCCAATTCAAGACTTCGCAGAATTATGAAAGAGGAATGCAGTAAGAGGAATCTTCAGTTATATATGCCTGAACTGAAATATTGTGGTGATAACGCCGCAATGATAGCGTCTCAGGGCTATTACGAATTTCTTGGGGGCAAAACTGCCGACCTTTCACTTAACGCAGTAGCAAGTATGCCAATTGATAAAAACTAAAAACAGTCTGCAAAGCGTATGCCTTGCAGACTGTTTTTATGTTACCATTTGTAGTTATGTAGTTGTCCTTTATTTTGTAACGTGGGGTAGCCCATTTGCCTTAATGCTTCATAGGTGCCAATAGCAACCGCATTTGAAAGATTCAGGCTCCTTGCATCGTCTATCATAGGTATTCTTACACATTCATCGGGATGCTTAAGCAGTAGCTCTTCAGGTAAACCTTTAGTTTCCTTGCCGAAAATCAAATACGCTTTGTCGGTATACGTAACGTCCGAATGTGTTTTTTGAGCCTTCGTTGTAAAGAAAAAGAAGCTACCGTCTTTATTCTTTTCAAAAAAATCATCAATATTTTCATAATAAGTCAAATCAAGCAAATGCCAATAATCAAGCCCTGCTCGTTTTAAATGCTTGTCGGTTGGCACAAAGCCCATAGGCTTTACGATATGTAGCCTTGCTCCTGTTGCAGCACAGGTTCTTGCAATATTGCCTGTATTTTGTGGTATTTCAGGCTCCACAAGTACAATGTTTAATTCACTCATATAAGCTTAAGTTCCTTTATATAAAAGGGTATTCCTCTCTCAAAATCTACGCCGTATTTTATAGGTCTGTCCATAGTTTGTGTACGCTTAATGCAGTTGCATACATATCTTACGGCAATTGCCATTGCATCGTGTAAGCTGAAGCCGTTTAAAATTGCACCACAGAATGAGCTTGCAAACACGTCGCCTGTGCCGTGGTAAACACCGTTTAATTTGTTTTCAAAATAGTAATGGGGTATTCTGTCCTGGCCGATACACGCAGCACCAAGTTTGCCTTCTTCAAAGCTAACACCTGTAAGGATAACGTTTTTGCAGCCCATATCAAGAAGCTTGTTCAAAAGCTTTTCAATATATTCCTCTGTTTGCACTCCGTCAATAAATTCCTCGTTTACCATAAAGCAAGCCTCTGTGATATTAGGAAGAATAATATCTGCCTGAGCGCAAAGCTCTGCCATAGCCTTTGCAAAGCTTCTATCAAAAACCGTGTACATTTTGCCGTGGTCAGCCATACAAGGATCGGCAATAAAAATATTGTGGTCAGTTTTAAAATCCTTTGCAAATTGCTTAACTATTTCAATTTGGTCAAAGGAGCCGAGGAAACCGGAGTATATAGCGTCAGGGTCAATATCTATGGTTTTCCAATGCTCTGCAATTTTTGGCATATCCTCGGTCAAATCTCGGTACGTGAAGCCCTCGAAGCCACCTGTATGAGTGGAAAGCACGGCAGTCGGCATACAAACTGTTTCGATACCTGCAGCAGAAATTATAGGAACTGCAACTGTAAGAGAGCATTTGCCGAAGCCTGAAATATCATTAATTGCAATAAGTCTTTTTTGCTTTTCCATAGTATCACGACCTTTCCATATATTTATTATACTTATATAGTAATTATTATTCAATGTTAAAAGTGTTAAAATTAAACTTTTTTTGTTGTGCTTTTTATGGTTAATCTTCCATTATGTTATTTTAAATCACCTCATTATTTTATTAATTCAGGGCAAACTTTAAATGAGCGTAAAGCTCAGTATTATCTGGAGGTGAATTTTTAAAATATGAAAATGAGTACGCAAAATATGGCAAAAATCGGTGGTGCGGCAATGGCTATCGGTGCTGCAGCGGCAGTTGCGGCAGGTGTTGTTAATTCAAGAAGCACAAAGTCTAAAATGAAGAAGATTGCCAAAAAATCAGTAAAGGCAATCGATAACATTGTTGGTAACGTGAACTCTATGATGAAATAAGGCACCTGAGGGGAAAACGAATATGAAAAAAGCAATATCCTTGACGGTTGCCTTGTTGCTTTTTTGCAGTCTTTTCGGCTGTATGAAGCAAAACGGTAACGATTCATCAAGTACGAAAAACAATTCCAATGAGGTCTTATATGGAGAAACGGAGCAAACCACAACTCCTGAGCCTGATCCTATGGACGTGGGAACAAAAAAACTGAAATCTGTTTATGGTAAAAATACAGGCACAAAGGAGACCTATACGGGACTTGAGCCTTTAAATAAGAGGGCAATGCCTATAGTTGATCCCGAGAATATAAGAGGCTTAAGCACGGCAAAAATAAGTCATAGTTACGGCGTATCAAAAAACGGTGCGCCTCACGAGATTTCCGTCAATAATCAAAGACTTTACGAAAAATACGGTGGCTTATGCCTTGATACCTCAGGTGAAAAGGTTATTTATCTCACCTTTGATTGTGGCTACGAAAACGGCTGCACCGAAAAGATACTTGATACCCTGAAGGAGAAAAACGTATCGGCAGCCTTTTTCGTAACTCTTCCACAGGTCAAATCCACACCGGAGCTTATTGCCCGTATGATAAACGAAGGTCACGTTGTTGGTAACCACTCTGTCAATCATCCTGATTTTTCAGAGCTTTCAAGAACAAAAATGGCAGAGGAAATCCAGGAGCTTGATAATTATCTCAGGCAAAAATTTGGCTACTCCTCACCGTATTTCAGGTTTCCTGAAGGCTCCTGCAGTGAAAGTGCATTGGATTTGGTGCAGAATCTTGAGTTTAAATCTGTTTTTTGGTCAAGCGCTTATGCCGATTGGGACGTGAATAACCAAAAGGGCGCAGATTACGCCTTCGATACGGTAACGAGCCGTTTGCATCCGGGATGCGTATTGCTTTTACACGCAGTGTCTAAGGATAATGCAGAGGCTCTCGGCAGGATTATTGATTATGCAATAGATAAAGGATACACCTTTAAAAGCTTAGACTCATAAAACAAGGACGTCAAAACGCAGACCGTATAAAAATTATAACAAAAGGGATTCTATAGACTTTACAATAAGTCGTTAGAATCCCTTAAGTACGATATAAATTAAAAATATAAGAAGAGCTATTAAATATAATTCATTACAAGCTCTGCAACAAATACGCCCAAACAGGAGAGTGCGGCAACCTGAACAAGACTACGTTCAAAAAGTGCGGCAACAATTGCTATAACGAAGCCTATACCGGCAGAAACAGGGCTTTGCGTTGCGTAGAAGCAGGCAGGCACCGTCATTGCCGCAAGAACGGTATATGGTACGTAGTGCAGAAAGGAAAGCATAAATTTGTTTTTTATCTTTTCCTTTATAAGCACCATAGGTATAGCTCTTATAAGGTAGGTTACACCTGCCATTACAATAAGATAAAGGAAGAATTTTGAATCAGGCATTCTTTTCTACCTCCTCATCTGTATGTATAGGTGCAATAACTGCAAACAAGGCACTTGCCGCCACAGAGCAGATAATAATAGTAAAGCCTGCAGGAATCTCCTTAAGCACGGGAGCAAAATAGAATGCACAGCTTAAGGCGATAGCCACAAGTACGCAAAGCGCAGTGGTTTTTTCTTTTTTTGCGACAGGTACAACAATTGCAACAAACATACCGTATATTGCAAGTCCGAGAGCCGAAATAATTGCCTCAGGCAAAATGTTTCCTGCAATAGCACCTGCCAATGTACCCGAGGTCCAACCTATAATAGGAGGAATCATAAGTCCCCACATATATTTTTTACCGATTTCACCTCTGTTTGAATGTGCAACGGCAAAAACCTCATCCGTATTTGCAAAGGCAATAAGCAGCTTGTCCTTGAGCTTAACCCTTGATGAAAATTTCTGCGAAATAGAAACAGACATAAGAGCGTATCTTGAGTTAATAACCAATTGAGACAGCACAAGCTCAGTTAACGTGCCGCCACCTGTAATAATAGGTACTCCGGCAAGCTGACCTGCAGAGGTCATATTTACTAATGATATTAAAGTGGCTTGAAAGACGGAAAGTCCGCTATCAACTGCAAAAATGCCAAAAGCAAAGGCTACCGAAAAGTAGCCGATGCAAATAGGTATTCCGTCTCGGAAGCCTTTTTTAAATGAATTAATTTCCTGCATTTTATTTAACTAATTTCTCCATAGCGCTTATAAAAATTTCATTTCTTGTTGTAGAAATGTTAGAGATAAAAATAACGTCGTCAATTTTTTTATCGGATGCAAAATCCTCTAAGCTATTGGTGTAATGACGAGGGTCAATAACGTAAATTGTACTGTAGTGAGGGATAAGGAACGGCACAAAAGCGTTTCCGTAGCTATCCTTAATTACCACACAGACTTCTCCGTTTGGTTTATCCGTATTCTTAATAGTGGTAAGAGGATTGTCACCGCCGATAAAGGTAAGATACTTCATAGTAGATGCGTAATCGGTTACGTCTGCTATAACGCTCCATTTTTCAACAGAGCCATTTGGCTTCGTAATGGTGCATTCTGCGTTATTGAACGGTGTATAAGTATCTACCTGGTCGGCATTTTCTTCTAAGGTAGTGCTTTGACCTGCACCTGTATAGAAGGTGCCCGTAAAGTCCTTATAGCTGACCTTTTCGTAATCTGAAAGGGGAATAGGCGTTATGCCCTTCGCTTTACAAAAATCGCAGTAAGCATAGTATGCTCCAAGTGCAGTCCAATGATGGTCTGTCCTGAAATAGATATATTCATTACGGTGTACTCTGAGAGTATTGAAAATAGAGTCTATTGCTATTGCGTTTTTTGTTGAGCCGTTAAAAAACTCAAGAGCTTTCTTTTGGTCGGAGGAGTTTACGTCTTTTCTTATGGTATCGTTTAACGTAATATCAATACTCGTGGGTATTACCATAGAGTATACATTATTTTGTGGCTTTGCCTTGCCGTCTATTGCATTTACACTGTTTATAAATCTTGTGGCAAGTGAGGTAGAAAAGCTATAGTATTCGTAAGCGCTGTCACCTGCAACAATAATTGCGTCAAGAGCTTGTGTAGGTACGTTGGCTCCTTCATTATTTTCCGTAGGCTCAGCTTGTGTGTTTTCGTCCGTTTCAGGCTCATTTTTTATAGGCTCCGTAACAACAGGTGGAGGAGCATCGTTTTTGTCAACGCTCTCTGTAACCTCAGGTGGAGCATCCAAAGGTGCATCGGGAATTTCGTCACCTGAATCTATCTCACCGTGTATCACCACAGTATTTATACCGTGAAGCTCTTTTATACGGCTATCGATTTTTGTGAGAGAGTCACGGAAGGGGAATGTGTCTGAGAACCAGGAGCTTATATCGTCAAAATAATCACCGCTTGCAAGCGCCTCAAAGGAGAATTCAGGGAATTTGCTAAGCTCTCTTTTCTCCGATTCAGAGTAAGTCGGCCTCAAGGGTATCATAAATGCAATAAAGGTACCAAGGTAAAGCAAAATGAAGAAGCTTGCCGCCTTAAGTATATGAGAAGGCTTGTTTTTAGATTTTTCCTTCTTTTTCTCTTTTGCCTTTAGCTTTTTTTGAGGCTTTTCCTGAGCTTTTACAGGTACAAGCTCCACAAACGGCTTTTCCTCTGATGGTTTATATGGCTCGTCAGGGAATCGTAAAATAGGTATGCCTTCAATAACAGGCATTGCCGTAAGATCGATTATCGTATTTTCGTCGACCTCAAGATTTTTTACAAAGGTAGGCTTACCGTCAAGGATAATATCCACGTTCTTTTGGAATGCAGGATATTTCTCGGCAGTATTTGTCTCATTTATTAAATTGTCGGGGGATTTGCTTCTCGTCTTTTTATTCTCCTTTTCAGAAGAAGGCTTTAAAGACGGCAGAAGCCTCCATGAAAAATCACGGGGTTTATTGTAAATCATTTTAGCCTCCGACGGACTTTATTTAGAATTGGAAATATAAGAACGGGTTATACGCATCGCCAACCAAGGCAATTGTTGCAAGGAAAAGTAACGCGAGAGGGAATATAACGGATGCAGCACTGTAGCAAGCTTTTACAAGCTTTTTTTCGCTATGCTCCTTCATTTTTTGAGCAATAATTTTTACTAACGGTGTAACTGCGATTATTGCAATAACGATAAAGAAAATATTACTCTTGAATATGGTCTCTGTTGTAAAGTCAATTGCATTATTACCGTTTTGCATAAACATTCCCTTCAGTACAACGGGAATAAATCTGAAATCTGAAAACCTGAAAAGAATCCAACCGAAATAAACGATAATTAAAAGATACGCTCTTGAAAAAACGGAAGGCACTCTTTCAAGGAGCTTGAGTAAACCAAGCTTTTCTATTGCATGGAAAACGAAGAAGAACAGTCCCCACAAAACAAAGTTCCAGGAAGCGCCGTGCCAAAGGCCTGTAAGCAGCCACACAACAAGCAGATTTCTGTAGGTTTTGAAGGTGCCTTTTCTGTTGCCGCCCAACGGAATATACACGTAATCTCTGAAGAAGGAGCTTAACGAAATGTGCCATCGTCTCCAGAAATCTGTTACAGATTTTGCAGTATAGGGATAATTGAAATTTTCTTTAAAGTGGAAGCCCACCATAAGTCCCATACCGATTGCCATGTCGGAATATGCCGAAAAGTCAAGGTAAATTTGGAGCATATAGAACAATACGCCAAGCCACAGACCAAAGGCAGAACGAGTTGCAAGCTCCTGTAGTGCTGTTTCAGGTGCACTTTGCATAAGTGAATCTGAAACGAGGAGCTGATCGGCAAGGCTGCCGCAAACGTTTGCAATAAGTACTTTTTTGCCCAAGCCTACGCAAAATCTTGAGATACCTTCGCAAACCTCGTATAGCTTTGCACGTCTGTTGAGTATTTCATATTCAACGTCCTTGTATCGTACAATAGGGCCTGCTATACATTGGTAGAAAAGACTTGCGTAAAGCAGTAGCCAGAAAAAGTTTCTTTGTGGCTTAACGTCTTTTCTGTAAACATCCACAACGTAGGACAAAAGCTGGAAGGTGTAAAACGAGATGCCAATAGGTAGTGCAATCTTTGGAATAATCTCAGGCACGCCAAATACCTGCTGCACGTTTATCAGTACAAAGCCTGTGTATTTAAATACGCCAATTATCCCAAGGTTAATAAAACAGGCAAGTATAAGCCAAAGCTTTTTTCCTAATTTGCCTTTTTGCTTGTCGATTAAAATGGCAATTAACCAATCGGAGAAGGTCATTAACAGTAAAAGCAAAACGTAAACAGGCTCGCCCCAAGCATAAAAAATAAGGGAAAATAAAAGGAGTGCAACGTTTTTAAGCTTTATATTACGGCACAAAGCGTATATTACAAGGCAAATTGGTAAAAATGCGTATATGAAAAGTAAGCTCGAAAAAACCATTGCTATCCTCCTTTTTATATTATTGATAATAAAAGAATTTATATTAAAAACTTAACCAATATATCATTATAGACCATTAAAATAAAAATTCAAGTCAATTTATATAAAATAAATAAAAATACCATCACAATTCATTGTTTTTTGTAGTTTCAAAAATACTCATTTTACTTGACTTGATGGTCGATATGTAATAAAATAAACATTGGTAAAAAATTAACATCCGAAAGGAGTCAAAATTAATGAAGTATTCACATGAAGTTGAAACAATGTGCCCAATAGCACAAGGCGTTGCTCACGGTGCTGCTCCAATTCCGGAGGAAGCAAAGTGGATCAAGGCCAAAGAGGTTAAAGACATTTCAGGCTTTACACACGGTGTGGGCTGGTGTGCTCCTCAGCAGGGCGCTTGCAAGCTTACTCTCAACGTTAAAGACGGTGTTATTCAGGAGGCTCTTGTTGAGACACTCGGTTGTTCAGGTATGACACACTCTGCAGCTATGGCATCAGAGATTCTTCCCGGCAGAACAATCCTTGAGGCTCTTAACACAGACCTTGTTTGTGACGCTATCAACACAGCTATGAGAGAGCTTTTCCTTCAGATCGTTTACGGTCGTACACAGTCAGCCTTCTCAGAGGACGGTCTTGTTATCGGTGCAGGTCTTGAGGATCTTGGTAAAGGCCTTCGTTCACAGGTTGGTACAATGTACGGTACACTTGCAAAGGGTCCTCGTTATCTTGAAATGGCAGAGGGCTACGTTACAGGCATTGCTCTTAACGAGGATGACGAAATTATCGGCTATCAGTACGTAAACTTCGGCAAAATGATGGACTTCATCAAAGCCGGTGACGATGCACAAACAGCTCTTGATAAAGCAAAGGGTCAGTATGGCCGTGTTGCAGACGCTGTTAAGATCGTAGATCCAAGAAAGGAATAAGGAGGTAGAACAATGGCTTTATTTGAATCATACAACAGAAGAGAAAAACAGATTCTCGAAGTTCTTAATAAATACGGCATCGCTTCTATCGAAGAATGTGCTGAAATCTGCAAAGCTAAAGGCTTTGATCCATATAAAATCACAGAGGGCATTCAGCCAATCTGTTTTGAAAATGCAAAATGGGCATACACAGTAGGTAGCGCTATTGCTATCAAAAAGGGTTGCACAAGAGCTGCAGACGCTGCTGCTGCAATCGGTGAGGGCCTTCAGGCTTTCTGTATCCCTGGTTCAGTTGCTGATCAGAGAAAGGTTGGTCTCGGTCACGGTAACCTTGGCAAAATGCTTCTTGAGGACGAAACAGAGTGCTTCGCATTCCTTGCAGGTCACGAATCCTTCGCAGCTGCTGAAGGTGCTATCGGCATCGCAGAAAAGGCAAACAAGGTAAGAAAGACTCCACTCAGAGTTATCCTTAACGGTCTTGGCAAAGACGCTGCTCAGATTATCGCAAGAATCAATGGCTTCACATACGTTGAAACAGAAATGGATTACTACACAGGTGAGGTTAAAGAGGTATTCCGTAAATCATATTCAGAGGGCCTTCGTGCAAAGGTTAACTGCTACGGCGCAAACGACGTAACAGAAGGCGTTGCAATTATGTGGAAGGAAGGCGTTGACGTTTCCATCACAGGTAACTCAACAAACCCAACACGTTTCCAGCATCCTGTTGCAGGTACCTACAAAAAGGAATGTGTTGAAAAGGGCAAAAAGTATTTCTCAGTTGCATCAGGTGGCGGTACAGGCCGTACTCTTCATCCTGATAATATGGCTGCAGGTCCTGCTTCCTACGGTATGACAGATACAATGGGCCGTATGCACTCAGACGCTCAGTTCGCAGGTTCATCTTCAGTTCCTGCTCACGTTGAAATGATGGGCTTAATCGGTGCAGGTAACAACCCAATGGTTGGTATGACTGTTGCTTGTGCAGTTGCTATCGAAGAAGCAATGAGCAAATAATTTACTTCAATTAAAAAGCGTTGTGTTCAAAAGAGCACAACGCTTTTACTTTGTTTAAAATATGCAAAAATCAGCACTTTGTTTTGGTATATATGCTTGACAAATATAGTTAAAGTAGTATAATTATTAAGGTTTAAAATTTCTTGTAAATATAGAAAGAAGGATAAAAATGTCAAAAGTACTTATCGAAACATCTGCTCGTCACGTACACGTTTCAAGAGAGGATCTTGATATCCTCTTCGGCGAGGGCTACGAGCTTACTCCAAAAAAGGATCTCTCACAGCCGGGCCAGTTTGCTTGTGAGGAAAGAGTTGCAGTTGTTGGCTCAAAGGGTCAGTTCCCTGCAGTTTCAATTCTCGGTCCCACGAGACCTGCTTCTCAGGTAGAGATTTCTGCTTCAGACGCTCGTTCAATCGGTTGCGTTGCTCCTGTTCGCGAAAGTGGAGATACAGCAGGCAGCGGTGCTTGCAAGCTTGTTGGTCCAAAGGGCGAGGTTGAGCTTTCCGAGGGTGTTATCGTTGCAAAGAGGCATATTCACCTTACTCCTGAAGCTGC
>X40_Bactrian_Camel__coassemble_106_pt1 | contig 16006 bp, 11 predicted proteins | sample X40_Bactrian_Camel__metabat2_low_PE_002 | metagenome-assembled genome bin X40_Bactrian_Camel | reverse complement strand
GAATTATAATCATTCAAATTTTTCCCTAAGGGAAAAATTTGAATGATTATAATTCAAGAGGAGATTTTTATGAAAACAAACAGAAGAAAAACGGTGAGAATAGTAAGTTTTTTGTCTGCAATTATAATTGCTCTCGTGGCTTGGGCAGGTGTCAGCTCGTTTAAATTAGCACAGGCAAAGAAGGAACTTTTGAGCAGTAACGAAAGGGCACTTACTCAGCTTGGTGCCCATCTTGACGACATAAGCCTGAATTTACAAAAATGTATGTACGCTCAAAGCAGTAATATGTTAAACGACGTATCCTCTAAGCTATGGCGCTCAAGTGCCTCTGCCAAGGAAAATCTTTCGGAGATAACAGACGGAAACACTGATGTTTCAGGTGTTTATAAGTTTCTTTCACAGGTCGGGGAATACACCTTGACGCTTAACGAAAAAGCTATGAGCAACAAAGGTCTTTCTCAAGAGGAGACGGAGAATATGGGCAAGCTTCTCAGTTACTCAAAAGCTTTAAGTAATAGCGTGAATGAGCTTATAGCTAAAGAGGAAAACGGGCTCGTTACCTTTGATGAGGTAAAGAGCTATTTGCAGACGGATGCACCTTCTCAGGAAAGCTTCGGTGATGAGCTTAACGATGCGGCACAGTCCTTGGATAATTATCCTACGCTTATATACGATGGGCCGTTTTCCGACCATATTCAGAACAAGAAATCTGCATTGTTAGGTAGTCTTGAAGAGGTTTCTCAACAAAAAGCCTTGGAAAAGGCGGCAAAATATTTGGGCGTGAAGGAAAATGAGCTTCTTTTCCTGTCGAAAACAGACAGTACCCTTGCTACCTATAATTTTTATAACAGTAAATGCACCGTTGCAGTAACTCAAAAAGGTGGAATTGTGTGCTATATGCTAAGTGAGGCTTACGCAGGAGAGGTTACCCTTTCCTTTGAGGACGCATTGGAAAAAGCACAGGAGCATCTTGCAGATATAGGCTATGAAAATATTAAGGATAATTATTACTCCGTTAACGATGGCGTCTGCACGATTAATTTTGTGTATTATGAAAACGGAATCACATATTACACAGATTTAATTAAGGTGAGCGTTGCCTTGGATGATGGCAGAATCGTAGGCTTCGATGCATCGGGCTACCTTATGAATCACGTTAAACGAGATATACCCGAAAAACCAAAATATACCATAGAGCAAGGGCAAAAGCTGTTAAAGGCAGACCTTAAGCTTTTAGGCAGTAAAAAAGCGTTTATTCCAACACAATGGGAAACAGAGGTGTACTGCTACGAATATCATTGCAAGGCAAGTGACGGTAATGAAATATTAATTTATATAGATACTCAGACAGGAGAGGAAATAAATATTCTTATTTTGCTTTACGGTGACGGTGGAATATTGACACGTTAAGAATAATTTTATTTAAATGAGGAAAAGTAATAAAGGAGAATACTCCGGAAAGGTTGTGAAATTATGAAAAAAATCATTGCAGGACTTTCTGCTGCAATTCTTGTAGGTTGTATGTTTTTATTGTTGTGTGGCTGTGGAGCAAAGGACGAGGAAACGGTTACAACAACTCAACCAAGCTCCACTACAACTACAACTGAGCCCACAAAAAATGACGGCATAGTTACAGATGAATCTCGTGAAGACGATAACGGCGCCTTAGGTGACGTGGTAACAGATATTTCCGAAGGCTTATCTGAGGTCCTTAGCGACGTGTCAAGAGACGTATCAAGAGACGTGTCCGATATGAGAGATTAAAAGAAAAACGGTATCCCCAAAATTTGGGAATACCATTTTTTTATTTTATCGTAACTGTCTGACTTGCAATTGTTTTACCGTCGTTAACTACCTCAAATTCAACTGTATAATTTGAAATGTCTGTGCGTGGATATTTACAGTCATAGGTGTTATTGATTTTTGAGAAGGTAACGGTATGAGGTTCGGTGTAGCCAACAGAGGTTGTAAATTTAACGGTAAGATTCTTGCCGTAAAGTGTTTCATCATTTACTGTAACGTGGAAATAAATAGGCTTTGTTCTGACTACCTCTTCAAGATTTTCCGTGTAGTCAGCCTCATTATAGTTGATGCAAGTAGCAATTTTTTCGGTTGATGCGTTTTCGGAATCATTTGCATTCGGCTTTTCCTCTTCTGTAGGACCGAGCAAATCTCTTCTTATGGCAACAATATCAAGGTAACGCTCTTCTATAAGGTCATCGATAAAGGCAAGAGTTGTTTCGTTATCCTTGGAAAGATTATCCTTAACGTATTTGTATTTAGCGTCAAGAATCTTCTCCGTACTGTTTGAATATGCCCCGAGAGACGTGAAGATATCAATAGCACCTTCATATTCCTTGTTGTTAACAAGTGAAACAGCCTTTTGGTAATCACATTCAGATACCTTTGAGCTACTGTCAAGGTAGGTAGGAATAGTTTCAAAAATAGCCTTTGCTTCATCGTAGCTGCCATTTTCAAGTGTAATTAATGCAATGTTATACACGCAAGAGGAATGCCTTGCCATTGAGTCCTCGTATGTACCCAGTTTTTCAAAAATAAGCTTAGCTTCCTCGTATTTTTCGCTTTCTTCAAGCTGCTTTGCATATAAGTATTCTGATTCAATTGCTAATTCCTCGGAATCCTCATAATCCTCAAGCAAAGCAAATGCCTCTGCAGACTGCTGATATTTTTTATCGGACATTAACTGCTTTGCATCGTTATAATTCTTTTCTTGAAGCTTTGCAGGGATAATTGTTACACAAATTACGGCAATAATAGCCACAAGCACAAGAATAATAGCGATAAACGGCGCAATGCTTTTTTTACGTTTTTTAGGTGCATTAGATTTGTTATTTTTGTTGCTTTTTGGTGCCTCTTCTGTAATAACAGGCGGAGCACAAGGAGTAACGGGAGCATTGTCGGAAAGCTCCACTACGTAATCAGAGACAGTCTCATTTTCTGTAGCCTCTGCATTAATCTCAGGCTCGTTAGCCTCTGTGGATGCTTCGATCTGTGCAGAAGCTTCCTCTGCAAATTCCTCAAAGGCATCAGGCTCCTCTTCAAGCACCTCTTCGAGAGCCTCTTCAAGCTCCTCGGTAGTTTCTTCCTCGGCTTCATCAGAAGAATCGATATCCTCTGAAGCTTCTTCACCGTTTGCTTCGTTGGAGCTATCTTCTATATACTCCGTAATTTCTTCGATTGAAGAAATATCCTCTGCTTCCTCAGAATTGATCTCATTTGATGAATCAGAGTAAATATCCGTTGTCTCGGTCTCTGTGACAGTAGCTTCCTCTCCGAAGGAAGAGGAGGAAATATCCTCAAGCTGAACCTCTTCTACAGGAGCTTCCTCTACCTCTATTACAACAACGGTCTCCTTTTGTGCTTCGAACTCGTCATCGTGATCCTTGAGGCTTTCCTGGAAAAAGTCGTAGCCGGCAGATTTTAACTTATCTCCGATAGCAGAGGTACCCTTGATGGATGCGTACTGACCTTCCTCAAGTAACGCAGAAAGCTGATTGAACTTTTCTGCACTCGCCATAAGGAACTCGTACTTTTCTCTGTTCTTTTTAAAGAACATAACAATACAACGGTAGTAAATTTCAAGATTTTTAATATCTGTGGAGAGAATGCCGGTAAATACTGTGTGAGAGGCAATATTTTCCGAGATCTTTTCGAATTTGCAGTCGCCCACGCGTGTAGCAAGGGTTGAATCAACAAGGAAGCAATCGGAAAATCTGACGCTTATTTTTGCAGCTGCAGTTTCGTTGTAATCGTTAACGAGAGCATTAAGCTTAATTCTGAAGGTTTTTGCTTCGTTCTGGAGATTGATAATTGTCGAAACCTCTTTTTTGATTTTTTCGGCATCGGCCTCAACGAAAAGGTTTATGTGCGCTTCTGCAACAGCGTTTTCAAGCCTTTGAGCTTCGTCGTTTGCCAAAGCAAGATACGTAGGGAAAAGCTCTTCAGGTAATTCTTTAAGACATTGCAAAAGCTTATCGTAAGCATCGTTTAAAGAAACGGTGTCCTCGTCGAAGGCAGAAGCATCACAAAGTGCCTTATAAAAAATCGCCTGAGAGTCTGCGCCGTTTTGAACGATATATTTCATTAAACAGTCATTAGCCTTGTCGTAATCGCCCTCAGTATAATATTGTGCACCGCAAAGAAGATTCTCTTCCTTTTGGTCAAAGCACTGCTGACAATCAGGACAAATTAACGCACCGTTATTATTATTTAAATATGCATTTTTACATTTCGGGCAAATAATTCTAATCATATTTTCCACCTTTAAAATGGTTTTGTGCGGATGCTACGTTAGTCCATACACATTTTATAATAACACAAATTGACTGCCTATTTCAATATTTTATGGTAAAAAATATTGCTAAGCAGTCAATATATTGTGTATTTTTTTGATTTTACACCTTTTTTATCCACAATTCGCAGATATTTACACCTTCTGTGGCTTCACTTATGCATAAATCCAGAGTGCCGTTAATAAAATCTGATTTGTTTATTAAATAAGCGGCACTTACAAAGCCCTCTGTCAGAAGAGTCTCGTCAAAAAGCTTGTTTTCCGTTCCGCCGAAACGGTTTCCGCAGTAGATTACTTTGCCGTTTGCCGTAACGGTGTGATTTTTAATTTTTTCTTTTTTGTCATCTTTGTAAACGACGGTTAAAGTATAATCTGTATTTTCTCTGAAGCCACCAAATTTTGCTTTGAAGGAAAAATGATCGTACATTTTCGTCATGGACATGGGGAGAGGATTTGCTTTTGTATACGGTCTATCGCCCTGTATATCCATATAAAATTCTCCGTCCTGTGCTATGCCTAAGGTGTTAAGGTTATGGAGAGCAACTGAGTAGTATATTTCGTCGCCGTCGGTTTTGTTTCTGTTAAGCAGAAGGCTTACCATCTCCTTTTGCTCAGCATCGTTTTTACTTAAGATAAGCTTTAGCTTTGAGAGTAAAAACGCTCTGTCTGAAACGTTGTTGTCAATAGTTTCAAGAGTGGCGCCTCTTTCCCAGCTGTCTGCATAATAGTTTTCCACGTCAAGCTGTAAGCCGATCAATCGGAACAAAATTTTTGCAGTTTCGGTTATAGTGCCTCTTAATGCAAAATAATCTGTGTCAAAGGGTTTTTCAAGCTCTTCTATAGCGGCGGCTACGTTGTTGTTTTTCAATTGGGAATATGCCTTTTTGCAAAGCTTATTTTCAAATATGCGTCTCGTTTTTACAAGCATATCGCAGCAGCCTCTGAAATAAAGGAGCATAAATCTCCAGTTATCTTTAAGCTGAGGATTTTCTTGCAATAAGGCGCAAAGCTTTGCGTAAACCACGTCAACGCAAGGATTTTCAACAGGATCGCCTTGCCAGGATTTTTCGAGCAGTAATATAATATCGGCAATTTCCTCTTCGTTTATGCCGAAAATAAAAAAACGGGAATAATCGAGGAGTATTTCTCTCAGGTCTGCATCTTTATTCCACTCAAGAGCGCTCCATACTGCCTTGTTAACGTCATCGTGGACACCTTCCGAATAACTTACACTGCCAATAGTGTAAGACGAATACAAACGGTTAAGTGTGCGAAGCTCTGTAGGTCTGGGGTTAACGCTTTCTCTTGAAAGAGTGTTACAAAAGGCGAAATGCCAATCGTCCTGCTGGAAATTCACAGGATACTCGCACCTTAAATTATGGGTAATATCAGGGTAAAATCTTAAGGGATATCTGCTTGGTGTTATACGCCTTAAATCGTGCATTGTGAAAGCGTGATTTGGGCCCATTATAACAGAATCTATCTCCTCAGGGCACTTGTTTATTTCTTCTTTAAAGATATATCCCCAATCCTTATAGCAATGAGGTGCCTGAGCAGATATATGCATCTGAGCCTGCTTGTGATGTTTTTTAACAATAGCAGATATTTTTTTGCATCTGTCAAGGAAATCATCTGCCTGCATTGAGCCGGGGTCACCACCGGGCACAAAGCAGTAGTCAAGCTGTGCCATTGAGCCGTATAGCCTATCTCTCGTTTCAAGAGCCTCCGATTCACTTTCCTCGTCGCCGTTTGCGTGCCACAGAGAGACGTTCATATCGACCTTATCTGCAAGACGCGACGCATTAACAAGGAATTCCTCTTGCTCATATTTCATAAGAGGATTTCTGTTACTGCTTTTATCCTTAGTGCCGTTATGCTCAATTGTATTTGCACCAAAAGCCATCATATCAAGCTGACAGGTGAAATATGCATCGTAGTCCCAGGCATCGTAGGTATTTGGTGTTGTTCTGTAGCTTATTTGGTGTCCACGTATTTCCTTTTGAGGTGTATACGTACCACAGATATTTTCCGTAAGCGTGATTTTGTTATTTGAAAAGGTGGTTTTTCTTAAAAAATGTGAATAAGCGTAAATTAATCCACGAATTGATTTTGCATAAAACAAAAAGCCAAAAGGAGACTCCAATATTATATAGGTATCTTTATTATTGATACTGTCATCAATTTTAAAAATAAAATCGGCAGAGCTACCTTCAGCCAATATAGGCAAAAATCCCGTTCTTTTTTCCCATTGCTCGGAAAAAAGTCGTGCAGCATATTTTTCTACCTCTGATACGGCAGAGATTGTTATATTTTGTGGATAAGCCTTCATCAAAAACACCTCGTAGATATAGTACCATATACGAGAAAATTCTTCAATAAAAAGTATTTTAAATATTAATCTTGAAATTTTAAAACATAGTGGTAAAATATGCTTAATAATTTAAATTCAGCAGTTTCAGGAGAAGCAATATGAATACACGCACAATAAAATGGTTTACAAAGTTCGTTACCTCGCTTATCGAGAGGAACAAAAAACTGAAGGAAATCCGTCAGATGAAGCAGACTATGCCCTGGCAGGAATACAGACCGACCGTCGACAAGGAGCTTCACGAGTGGCTCACGCCATTGATTAATATGGCAGGGGTGGATTTTGTGGTGAAAGGGCAGGAGAAGATTCCTGTTGACGGGCCCGTTATTTTTACTCCTAATCATTCGGGAGCATTTGATATTCCCGCAATAGTTCTCACAACAACAAAGTCGCCTATTTTTATGGCAAAAAAAGAATTGGGCAAAATTCCGCTTCTTAAATCGTGGATGGATGCAGTTGACTGCGTTTTTGTTGACAGAGCCAATAAGCAGAGCGCCCATTCCTCGTTACAAAATGCAATAGATGCAGTAAACGACGGCAGGAGCCTCGTGATTTTTCCTGAGGGCACACGCTCCAAGACAGGTGAGCTTGGCGAATTCAGAGGCGGTGCAATGAAAATTGCCATGGAAACAGGGGCAACGGTTGTGCCCGTGCTTATTGAAGGCACAAGAGAGAGGCTTGAGGAAACAGGAGATATCACAAGTGGTACCGTTTACGTTACGTACCTTGATCCGATTGCTACAACAGGGCTCACAAAAGAGGATTTTTACAAAATGCCGTCACAAATCAGAGCTTTGTTACAAAATGAGAGAGATAAGCAAAGAGCAGAAAAATCAAAAGAGATTAAAGCAGATATAGTCGAATAAGCTAACCGTTGCTATGCCGAAAATGTAGGCACAGCAACGGTTTTCGGTTTTTTAAGAGTATAAAAAGCAGGTGTATTTTAGTAACAAATTGTTTAAAAAATAAAGGCTTGACATATCAAATTGAATATAGTATACTATCCGCGTTGGTTACAAATTGTAATTTTTACGGAGGAAAATATGACAAAACGATTACTAAGCTCGTTTTTGGTGTTACTAATTGTAATTGGTATATTACCTGCAATTGAGGCAAAAGCCGCAGTAGAAAATACTTTGTACAGCTCAGAAAAGGCGTTAGCCTATGCAAAAAATCATTGGGACGACGGCAAAGGTCTTTGTGCAGAGTTCGTTTCCGATTGTTTATCTGCAGGTGGTTTATCTCAGGTATATAATCCAAGAGTTGTTAATCTTTACAACGCACTTCTTGATAATAAGTGCGGTAAGGCATACAAGCTTAAAATAACAGACGGTTCAATCAGTGAGTCACAGAATAAGGGCAAAATCAAAGCAGGTGATCCCATATTCTTTTATTGCAACTGTTGTGGTGAGTTTACTCACGTTTCGTTGTGTAACGGCTTCAATTCAGACGGTTACGCAGTAGATTATTCTCACAACAACGCTCACAACGGTAACAAAAGAACCTATACTTATTATCATTGCGGTTCAAAGAACTGGACAATGTATTCAATAAGTATGTATAACGAGGAATCTCTTTTTGGCAAAAAAACGTCAATCGACGCACCCGAGATTGAAAACGTAATGAACGTAAAGGATGGCGTTTATCTTAAATGGAACAAAATTTCCAACGCTACTTATTACAGAGTTTACAGAAGAACGGCTGATTCAAATTGGTCGTATCTCGGCAATACAAAGAGTCTTTGCTATACAGACAAAACAGCAAAGGAAAACGTTGAATATACTTATACAGTAAGGGCTTGCAAGTCAGGCGTTTTCAGCCAGTATTATGCAGGTAAAACGGCAGTGTATCTCACAATGCCAACCTTCAAAAGCATTTCAAACGTTAAGAATTCAATTAAAATTACCTGGAATGGCAGCTCTTTTGCAGATGGCTATTACATTTACAGACAGGTCAATAACGGTAAGTGGTCAAAGTACACAACCATTAAATCAGCAGACATCTTAAGCTATACGGATAAAAAGGTTTCAAACGGCAACACGTACAATTACCGTGTAAGAGCCTTTAAGGATGATATTGTCAGCTCCTATGATGCAAAGGGTATCGGGGTGCAGTGTATCGTTGCTCCTAAGCTTACAAGCATTACAAACGTAAATGAGGGCATACGTGTTAACTGGAACACAGTTACAGGTGCAGACAGCTACAGAGTATATCGCAAGGCTCAAGGAGAAAAGAGCTGGAAATATCTTGGCACAACTTCTTCAGATTCTTACGTTGACACAAACGTTCAGGGCGCAGTTAATTATACCTATACTGTAAGGTCTGCAAAGGGCAAGACTTTCGGTTCTTACGATTCAAAGGGTATTTCCGTTAAATGTATCGAAACACCTGTAATCACCGGTGCAGAGTATACAGAGGATGGAGTAAACTTAACCTGGCAAGAGGTTGACGGTGCAACCGGCTATTACGTTTACCACAAGGCAGAGGATGCAACAAAGTGGTCAAGGATTGCAGTTGTTAAGGCGGAAACGTCCTTTGAGGATGAAATTCCTGTTGAGGATTCTACGTACTTATACACAGTAAGAGCGTACAACGGCAAAACAAAAAGCTCGTTTTACCGTGACGGTTTAAAGTGTGTGTGCGACGAGTCTCTCGGTGTACAGAGTATTCTTACCGATGAGCAAAAGGCAGAGGTTAAAACAAGCGTTGTATCAACAATTTTTGATATGGCTACCTCGATTTTCTCGGGTATAACTCTTTCAGTAGATTTATTTGAATAAAAGTAAACGTCGAGTGCTGCAAAACGTAGCACTCGATTTTTTATAAAAGCAGGTCGGTAAATATGCCGAGAATATTCAAATCACAATTACTCTTTTTTACAAAATAACAGGTCAGTAAAACGTCGGTTTTACTGACCTGTTTTTAATACGGTAAAAATTATCTGTCTTCTCTGAAGTAGTTAAGACCAAGGCTTTGAGGCGGTTGATGTTCTCTCTTTTTACGCATACTTGTAATTATAAGAACAACAATTGTAACAATGTACGGAAGCATCTTGAAAAGCTCCTGTGTTTCGGTGCCAAGACCTTGAATGTAGTTGTTTGCATTACAAAGGGCGCCAAAAACAATTGAGCCTAAGATTGCAGAAGATGGTTTCCATAATGCGAAAATAACAAGGGCAATAGCCATCCAACCACGGTCGCCAAAGGCGTTGTTTGACCATACGCCACTTGCATATGCCATAACGTATTGCAAACCGCCTAAGCCTGCAATAGCGCTACCAATGCACGTTGCTACGTAGCGGTATTTTGTAACGTTAATACCTGCAGCATCTGCAGTAGCAGGGTTTTCACCAACAGAACGAAGGTTGAGACCAATTCGTGTGCGCTTAAGCACAATAGATGCAATTATGGCAATTACAATTGCTAAATACGTCAAAAAGTCATGTGATAAAAACAATTCACCAAACCAACCCAAATCATTTGCAAACGGAAGCTTTGTGGAGAAGAAGGAGCTTGTTTTTGTAAGTGCAATTGAAGGAAGCTCGCTATCTGTAATGTTGATAAGAGAGGCTCCAAGGAAGTTTCCTAAGCCAATACCAAGAGTTGTAAGGGCAAGACCTGTAACGTTTTGATTTGCGTGAAGTGTAACGGTGAGAAAGCTGTAAATCAAGCCCATAATGACCGCACCGATTATTGAGCAAATCAAAGGGATTATAATAGCAAGAAAAGCGTTCATATTTGCAATGTCGTTGCCGCATGCGTTTTCGTAAAGGAATGAGCCAACAACACCGCTTATGGCACCAACGTACATAATACCTGGAATACCAAGGTTAAGGTGACCGGATTTCTCTGTAATGATTTCACCGGTTGAGCCATAAATAAGAGGAACACCAAGGAGAATTGCACGGCAAATAAATTGAATAATCATGCTTTAACCTCCTTTTTGCTACGGAATTTAATTGAATAATGGATAAAGAACTCGCATCCAACGAGCATAAGAATCACAATACCAACAATAATTTCTGAAAAAGAGGAGTTAAGCAAGGATGTGTCTGCAACCTTTGCAACACCTGTTTTAAGGAAAACAACAATTGCGGTCATAACCACCATAATAAATGGATTGAATTGACCGAGCCAGGACATAAGAATTGCTGTGAAGCCTTGTCCGCCAACAAGATTCGTGTTAATGCTGTGGTCCTTGCCTGCAACAAGAAGCATACCTGTAACACCGCAAATTGCGCCGGAAATAATCATTGTTCTGATAATAACCTTTTTTACGTTAATGCCAATGTATCTTGCTGTGTTTTGGCTTTCACCAACAACAGAAATTTCGTAGCCTTGCTTACTATATTTAAGGTAAACGTACATAAGCACTGTAATTGCAGCAACAGTAACAATATTAACAAAATAATCGTTGTTACCAACAGCGGGGAAGTTGCCGTATTCAACAGGGTTAATAACGTTAGAGCCGCCACCTTCAATATAAACGTAATATGCAATAATTTGTGTTGCAATGTAGTTCATCATAAGGGTGAAAAGCGTTTCGTTAGTGTTGAACAAAGCCTTGAATATGGCAGGAATAACACCCCAAATAGCACCGGCAATGATACTTGTTATAACAATAACTACAATAAGAGTACCGTTAGAAAGCTTTCCGCCAAATTCAATCATACAGAATATGGAAGCAAGACCTCCCATAAGTGCTTGACCTTCTGCGCCGCAGTTCCAGAATTTCATTTTAAATGCGGGAGTAAGTGCAAGTGCCAGGCAAAGAAGAATGGCAATTTCCTGTAAATATTTCCAGAGCATTGTTGTGCGGCCCTCAAGGAGTCTGCCAAAAACGCCTGTAAACATTATTTCGTATGTTTCTGCAAGACTTTTTTCCGTAATAGCTGTAGAAAGAAAGCCGGTAAGAAGGATGCCGATAATAATTGTAGCAATTCGGATGAGCCATGCCTTTGAGGCAGGAAGCTCGTCTCTTTTAACAATACGGCAAAGAGGCTCATGGTATTTTGTTTCGTTTGTGTTAGCCATTTGTATCCTCCTTTGCGTTATCATTTGACTGAGTCATAAGAAGACCGATTTCTTCTTTTGATGTGGTGCGAGCGTCAACAGTACCTGTAATTTTACCTGAGCCAATAACCATAATTCTGTCGCAAAGCTCAATAAGTACGTCTAAGTCTTCACCAACGAAGATAACTGCAACACCTTTTTCCTTCTGCTCGTTCAGAAGATTGTAAATCATATATGAGGAGTTAATATCAAGACCTCTTACAGGATATGCAACCATCAAAACAGTAGGGGATGCGGCAATTTCTCTGCCAACAAGCACCTTTTGCACGTTACCGCCTGAAAGACGGCGTACAGGAGTGTTTGCACTTGGAGTAACAACCTCAAGGTCATTTATTATTTTAAGAGCAAGATCCTTTGGCTTTTTACGTTTAAGGAACAAGGATTTGCCCTTTGTGTAGCTACGGAGCATCATATTATCAACAATGTCCATATTACCAACAAGACCCATTCCTAATCTGTCTTCAGGCACAAAGGAAAGGCGTACGCCCATTTGCCTGATTTGAATAGGCGTTTTGTCTCTTAAGCTTTCTTTTTTGTTTGTCTTTGGATCAAAGTAGAAAATATCACCGTATTCAAGCCTTTGCAAGCCTGCAATAGATTCAAGTAGCTCTCTTTGACCGGAGCCTGCAATACCTGCAATACCCAAAATTTCACCGCTGCGAGCGGCAAAGGAAACGTTATCAAGAACAGTTGCGCCAATTCTGTTAACACAAGTTATGCTGTTAACAACAAGTCTGTCTATTGTGTTCTTTGGCTCGTTTCTTTGGATGTTAAGGGATATTTTTTTGCCTACCATCATCTCGGTGAGCTCGGTTTCGTTTGTTTCACTTGTGTTAACCGTGCCAACGTATTCACCCTTTCGCAGTACGGATACTCTGTCTGAAAGGGAAAGCACCTCGTGAAGCTTGTGGGTAATGATTATAATACACTTGCCGTCATCACGCATTTTGCGAAGAATACTGAAAAGCTTTTCAGTTTCCTGTGGTGTGAGAACAGCGGTAGGCTCGTCAAGTATAAGAATATCTGCGCCTCTGTAAAGAACCTTGATGATTTCAACAGTTTGCTTTTCAGAAACAGACATTGTGTAAATCTTTTTTGTCGGATCCAAGTCAAAGCCGTATTGAGTGCTGATTTTTTTGATTTCCTCTGTGGAAGCTTTAAGGTTATATTTGCTGTCATCAATACCAAGAACAATATTTTCAGCAGCACTGAAAACGTCAACTAACTTAAAGTGCTGATGAATCATTCCTATTTTGTATGTAAAAGCATCCTTAGGTGACGAAATATGAGCCTCTTTTCCGTCTATGAATATTTCACCTTCATCGGGGAAATAAATACCCGAAATCATATTCATAAGCGTTGTTTTACCACTACCATTTTCACCCAAAATGGAGAGAATTTCACCACGGTATGCGGTAAGATTAACGTTTTTGTTAGCAATTACCTTGCTACCAAATCTTTTAGTGATATTTTTTAGCTCAATAGCAGGTTGTTTATTCACGCTAAACCTCCTTGTAGCAAATTAATTTTCAAGAAATGGTTACAAGAATTATAGCCATTTCTTCAAAATTAGTTTGAGGCGGAGCGGTTGCTCCGCCTCAGACGAATTAAATATTAGCCGTAGTTTCTGTCAAGAAGAGTGATGCCGTCGATTTCGATATCGAAGTATGGAGCAGCACGGAATTTTGATTCATAGAAAATACCGTCTTCAATAACTTCTGTATCTTTTTCGAAATTAGCATCTGTGTTAACGTCTGCCATATAAGAAGTGAGTCTTTCGCCTTTAACTGTGAAGTTTGCAGTATCAAATACGTGGATTTCACCGCTAAGAAGCTTGCCCTTAACTTCTTCAATCTTTTCAGCTGTGCCTTCTGCAGCAGCAGCCTCGTTGATTTCTGTAAGAACAACTGAACCTGTCTCAATTGTACCTGTCCAGTCTGCTTCAATTGCTGTGCCTTCCTGAACACATTTAATCATGTGCTTGAAGTATGGTGTCCAGTCAATTCTTGAAGAAACGATGAAGGTGTTAGGACATGCAGCAATTGTTGAGCCGTTATAAGAAACGTTAGGAACGCCTGCTGCTTCACAAGCTGTAGGAGCACCCATTGAGTCAGCGTGCTGTGAAATAAGAACGCAACCACCTGCAATAAGAGCCTGTGCAGCTTCTTTTTCCTTTTGCTCGTCGTACCAAGAACCTGTGAACTTAACGTCCATAGTTACTGATGGGCAAATAGATTTTGCGCCAAGGTAGAATGATGTGTAACCGGACATAACCTCTGCGAATGTGAAAGCGCCAACGTAACCCATCTTAGCTTCGTCAGCTGTGATGTCGCCTGCTGCGATCATTTCGTTAAGCTTGAGACCTGCAGCAACACCTGCAAGGTATCTGCCTTCGTAGATAGATGCGAAAGCGTTGTGGAAGTTAGGAAGGTTTGCTGTGTGAGCCTGTGTACCTGTTGCGTGACAGAACTCAACGTCCGGATACTCTTTTGCAGCATCTATAAGGAATGGCTCGTGACCGAAGCTGTCTGCGAAGATGATGTCGCAGCCGTCTACTTCGATGAGTTCAACTGCTGCATCGTAGCAGTCTTTTGATTCAGGGATCTGAGTCTTCTGTTCGTACTCAACGCCCATTTCGTCACAAGCAGCCTTAGCAGCATCAATAAAGTTTTTATCGTATGTTGACTGCTCGTCGTGAAGGTAGATGAAACCAACCTTCAATGTTTCCTTACTCTCTGTTGCACCAGGTTCTTTAGTTGCACCAGGTTCTTTATCTGTGTTGTCACCACAAGCAGCAAAACATGCTACCATCATAACAAGAGCAAGACAAAGAGCAAGAGCTTTTTTGAACTTTTTCATTGTTGTTACCTCCAAATTGGAATTTTATTTTCAGCAATCATCGTTTCTGAATGAAATTTGAGCTTCATTCATACTTTCTACAATTGCTAAAGACCTAAGATTGTAGCCCTTTTCGCGAAGAGCCTTGCCACCGGGCTGGAAGCCCTTTTCGATGGCGATACCGATACCGACGATTTCTGCACCGGCTTGGTTAATAATGTCAATAAGCGCGTTACAGGCGTTGCCACCTGCAAGAAAATCGTCAATAATGAGGATTTTATCCTCTTTATTGAGATATTTTTTAGAAACTATCATAGTGTACTCCTTACCGTGAGTGAAGGAGTAGCTGTTTGCAGAGTAAACGTCGTCACCAACGTTCTTGTGCTTGGACTTTTTTGCAAAAAGGGCAGGCAGACCAAGATATTTTGCCGCAAAAACTGCAATTGCAATGCCTGAGGACTCAATCGTTACAACTTTTGTGGCGCCGCAATTTTCAAAAAGACGCTTAAATTCCTTGCCCATTTCGTCAAGCAGCTCCACGTCCATCTGATGGTTGAGAAACATATCAACCTTAAGTATATCCGTGCCGATTATTACGCCTTCCTTGGCAATTTTCTCTTCCAACAGCCTCATATATTTTGCCCCTTAATAAAATAAGTATAGAAAGATTATACAATACCTCTTCATAAATTTTCAAGGGATTTTTACAATTATAAACGCAGTGTTTTGTTTTTCGTCGGATTATCCAAAAAAAGAGGGATTTTTTTAGAATCAACAACAAACAAAGGCTCGATTTTTACCATTGTGCAATATTACTAAACCGATTGAGAAAATAATAGAAAACACTCGATTAAAACAAATATTTTTGTAAAGGTGTAAACCATTACACTATTTTATTATAAGATTTATACATTGATTTAATAATGGCAATATATGTTGATATATAGCCATCCTTGATAAAAAGTGCCGATTAAAATGCCCTTGCTTATAAGTAAAGTTGTTTACCTTTACATAACTATTTGTGAAAAATTGCCAATAAAATGTATTGTATGTGATGATACGCGATATATTTACTGTGTAAATGCGATACGTTCTGCGGATGCGGAAATGCAAAAATCAAAATTGCTTTGCAACTTTTACCTGCCGGTGCCGGTCACCAGAGCTTCGCAAAAAGCAAAAGTAATGCGAAGCTTTTACATCCCTGTTCAGCTCTGCTGAATAGGGAGGGGGACCAACGCCTACGGCGTTGGTGGTGGGTAGTTCTTTTACTGCACACCATCAGTAAAAGTAATGCGAAGCTTTTACATCACGGCGAAGCCGTGTATATCATCAAGACAAAGTCTTGGATATCATCAAAGCATCGCTTTGCATATCATCATTGCGAAGTGATACAGCCTTCGGCTGATGATATACACC
>X40_Bactrian_Camel__coassemble_104_pt1 | contig 16048 bp, 14 predicted proteins | sample X40_Bactrian_Camel__metabat2_low_PE_002 | metagenome-assembled genome bin X40_Bactrian_Camel | reverse complement strand
TCTTGTTCTACACCATACGCCATAACAAATTGCTCTATCTGCATTACATTTCCTCTATCCAAATTCTTATTTTCCGAACAGAGTATACCACAAAATGTTATGTATTTCAATGACGCATCGACTTCGTCGATATAATGTTTTTCGCTTGCTCAAAATGATGTTGCTCGTTTCACTCACAATGATGTGATGTTTGCAAAAAAACATTAGGCAAAGCCTTGTATATCATCAATTCCGAAGGAATTGTATATTATCAACACGGAGTGTTGTATATCATCATTGCGAAAGCTTATGCACCTTCGGTGATGAGATACAACAACGGCAATGCCGTTGTTGATGATATGCAGCCTGACGGCTGATGATATACCATTGCTTTCGCAATGGATAAAAAAACCAAGTCCTAAGACTTGGTTTTTTTGGCACCCCCAATAGGAATCGAACCTATAACTAACCCTTAGGAGGGGTTTATTATATCCATTTAACTATGGAGGCGAATATTGTATATTTAACGAATAAGGGGTTTATTATTACGAGCTTAATAAATAAAAGGTTCTGGCGAAAGACAGGTTCTTATTATTTATAAGTGAGTAACAAGGTTCTCAAATGCGTAGCGTTTGAGGTTCTTATATCCATTTAACTATGGAGGCGAATATTGTATATTTAACGAATAAGGAAAATTATTTACGACTTGTTAATTATATCAAATATTGGATTATTGTCAAGTAAAAGAAACGTGCATTTTTGTTTTTTGTTTACAAATAATATTGATAAATAAATTTCAAACGAGGAATATATATGAAAAATAAAAATACAGACCGTGAACCGTGTATAGAGCTTTCCATAAAGTCGCATCCTACGAATCCCGAATCTGTTGAAGAGATGCTTAATTCCTATGGAACTTATAATATTCAGCCTACCTCTGATACTGAAAATGATTTTCCTTCCATAGCGCAAGGCTTACCGTCAAAAAATAATCGTTCAAAATAATTCTTTTAAATACCTTTATTATTTTTCTTTTATCATCATTGACAAAAAGAACTTTTTTTCAACACCATATTGCGACCAAACTTTCTTCTCTTTTTTTATAAAATATAAAAAAACGGAAGTAGGAGAGCATTTATGAGTGTTTACGAGGCAGTTAGAGAATATAAAAGGGGAAGGGCTTTAGATATTAAGAAGCTTGATACGCACCTTGTATTACAGCATATCTGTTGCTTTGGTTTAAGTCTGTTATTTAGCTTTTCGGGGTTTAGCGAAAAATTTTCACCTTTCGCCATAGCCTTTACAGCTTGTGTATCAAAAGCCTTTACCGTAACTGCCGCATTAGGTGCAGCTATAGGGTATTTTGTTGCGTTAGATGCCGTAAACGCTCTCAGATATACCTCAACAGTTCTTGCAGCTGTTGTGATACTCATATCCTTAAAAAGCTTTAAAAACCTATGTGGTCGCACAACAACTCCTGTTGCAGTGGTGTTTGTGTGCCTTTTTACAACAGGCTTTGCCGTCTGTCTTTCTCAGGGTGCTTCGTTGATGGGACTATGCGTCGCCTTGTGTGAAGCGTTTCTCGGTGGAGCAGTTACTTATGTTTTTTATAAATCCAAGGTGTATCTTCTTATAAAAGACGGTGTCAGTTCCTTAACGTCAAAGGAGATAACCTCTCTCGTTATAAGCGGCTCCTTGCTTTTGCTATCCCTTAAGTTTGTTAACGTTTACGGCGTTTCGTTATCAAATATCATAGCAGTTTTCGCAATACTCCTTTGCTCGTATTACGGTAAAGAATCAGGTGGTGCCATTGTTGGTATATGCTGCGGTATTGTATCAAGCTTTGCCACAGGCAATTTGTTTTATATAGCCTACTTTGCTTTAGGTGGATTGTTGAGTGGTGTTCTGGCAGGGTTAGGTAAGCTTTGTTGTGTAATTGCCTTCGTGCTTTCCGGTCTTTTATGTGTTGTTATTTCTTCAAGCTGGAGTAATTTGTTTCCCGTTGTAGCCGAAACGGCAATTCCCACCGTTCTTTTTTTAATTGTAAGCCACAAATTCAATTATAGCTTCAAAAGCTTTTTTACTCCATCTGTTTCATCTCCTGTGGTAAATTCTGTTAAGTGCAATATAACGGATAAATTGCATAAGGTGTCCGAGTTTTCAACGGAGATTTGCAATACTCTCGAAAGTGTAAACGATGCATTACAAAAATCCGAAAAAAGCAATCTATCATTAATTCCTACAAAAGTTAAGAACAATATTTGTTCAACCTGTGGTCTGTATTCTAATTGCTGGTCGGATTCAAAAGATAAAACAAAAACCTATTTTGATTTGTTGCTTAATTTAAAAAAGCAAGGTGTTTACCTCAATTATAAAACTATGCCTGTTGATTTCTCTTCCTTTTGTATCAGAAACGATTCAATAGCAAGTGAATTTAACAAGCATTTTACAGAGTGTAAAATAAACGAAAAAACAGAGAATCGCATAAAAGAGATTCACTCTCTGGCATCTCAGCAATTTGTAAACGTTGCAGGTCTTTTGGAGTCACTTTGCGACGAAATAGACGAGGACGTGAAATACGATATGGATATTGCAATGCGTTGCAAGGCAGTTTCATCCACTTTAGGCTTTTCGTCCATCGATTGCTGTTGCGTTATAGATCCCCTCGAAAGAACAAGGCTTGAATTACGAGTTAACAAAAAAGAAGATAAGGCAGATTACAATAATCTTACAAAGCAGTTATCAGTAGTATCAGGTAAAGCTTTGGATTATCCTTCTATTGATGAATACGAGGATTACCTGAAGCTTATTTTCAGAGAAAAGCCTTTCTATAACGTTATTTCTGCAGGCGAGCAGTTTAATGCTAACGATGAAAAATATTCAGGTGATACCTTCACAACCTTTACAGATGAAAAGGGCTATTTTTACGCAGTTATATGCGACGGAATGGGGACGGGGACAAAGGCTGCCGTTTCTTCAGGCTTAACAGTAGCCTTACTCGAAAAATTAATAAACGCAGGATTTAGCGTTGAGTCCTCAATCAAAACCGTAAACACGTCACTGATATCACGCTCAGGAGACGAGTGCTCCGTGACACTTGACTTAGTTGCAATTGATTTATATACAGGAAACGTGGAGTTTTATAAATGTGGTTCTCAGCATACGCTTTTAAAAAAGAAGGGTAAAACGTCTCAGGTCAATTACGAAACCTTGCCGTTGGGTATATTAAGTGACGTAGAGATTGGCTACGGCAACGTGACCTTAGGGGATGGAGATATATTAATTTTGTGCTCCGACGGTGTTCGCGATGAGGATTTCTGGCAGTTAAGAAACGCCGTAAAGGTATTTGATAACGGTAACGTTCAGAAATTCACTCAGGAAATAGCTCAAGCCATAAGGAACTCTCAACCGGAAAAAAGAGATGACTTTACAATGCTTACACTCGTTATAACAAAGAATAAATAGGAGAATATATGTACAAATTTACAGGCTTTACACAAAGTGGCAACAACGCGTTAAATTACGCCGTGGAGAGTGCAGAAAATATGGGACACACCTATGTTGGCAGTGAGCATATCCTTCTCGGCTTACTGTCCGACTCAAAAATGGTGTCTGCCTCAATACTCAGCGTAAAGAAAATTACTTATAAAAAAGTGGAGGATAAAATCAAAGCAACCGTTGGTATCGGTATGCCAACGTCACTTACACCTGATGATATTTCTCCGCGGTGCCGTAAAATAATCGAAAATGCATTAGCTCTCAATAACAAAAAAACAAAGGCAGATGCAGGTACAGAGCAGCTTTTAAATGCTCTGGTCAGGGAAACGGATTCGGCTGCCTGTCGTATACTTTTATCCTTCGGGGTACAACCACAGGATTTTTTTAACGGCTATTATCAAAATAAATTTGATGAATCTCATGATAAACAAAATAACGATAAAAACCACAAATCCACAGTTCAGAAATACGGCAAGAATCTTACTCAAATGTGCAAAAACGGAGAGATTGATCCTGTAATCGGCAGGGAAAAGGAAATCAACAGAGTTGTGGAAATTCTTTGCCGTCGCACAAAAAATAACCCTTGCCTGATAGGTGAATCAGGTGTAGGCAAAACTGCAATTGCCGAAGGACTCGCTCTTGATATTGCTAACGGAAGAGTACCCGATATGCTTAAAAACAAATCTATAATCAGCGTTGATTTAACTTGTATGGTAGCAGGTACCAAGTACAGAGGTGATTTTGAGGAGCGTATAAAAAGCATTATTGACGAGGTGAGCGCTAACGGAAATATTATTCTCTTTATTGACGAGCTTCACAATATTGTGGGTGCAGGGTCGGCCGAAGGTGCAGTAGATGCCGCCAATATTCTCAAGCCCGGACTTGCAAGAGGAGAGATTCAGGTAATCGGCGCCACAACAATAGATGAATACAGGAAATATATTGAAAAAGACGCAGCTCTCGAAAGACGCTTTCAAACGGTTTCTGTGGAGGAGCCTGATGAAGAAACCACTCTGAAAATGCTTTCAGGTATCAAAAATTTATACGAAAAGCATCACGGAGTTATAATAACGGATGAGGCAATGCAGTCTGCAGTAAAGCTCAGTGTTAGGTATATGACAGATAAATTCCTTCCCGATAAGGCAATCGATCTTATTGACGAAGCGTCATCAAAAGTCAGGCTTAAAGGCTTGACTCCACCGTCTGAAATAAGTAAACTCGAAGAACAATTAAAAGAGGTAACACGGCAAAAGAACAACTCAATCGAAAATCAAAGCTTTGAGGTAGCTGCAGGTTACCGTGATAAAGAAAAGGAGCTTTCTACCTTGCTTTCGACAAGGAAGCAAATATGGATGGATTCCTTAAAGGACTACGTTAAATACGTTACTGCAGAGGATATCGCAGGAGTTGTGTCTGATTTGACAGGGGTAAGTGTCTCTTGTGTTTCGGAGGATGAACGCAACAAGCTTATTAATCTTGAGTCGTTGCTTCATAAGCGTATAATCGGTCAACATAATGCCGTTGAGTCAGTGTCAAAGGCGGTACGGCGAGGCAGAGTAGATTTCAAAAATCCCAAGAGACCTGTAGGCTCCTTTATTTTCTTTGGGCCAACAGGTGTAGGCAAAACAGAGCTTACAAAAGCCTTGGCAGAGATTGTTTTTGGCTCCGAGCAAAATATAATAAGATTTGATATGTCCGAGTATATGGAAAAGCATTCTGTATCAAGGCTTGTTGGTTCACCACCGGGATACGTTGGCTTTGATGAAGGCGGTCAGCTGACGGAAAAAATCAGGAGACGGCCATATTCCATTGTGCTTTTTGATGAAATCGAAAAAGCAGATCCGGAGATATTTAATATTCTTCTCCAAGTCCTTGAAGACGGTATCCTTACTGATTCCAACGGAAGACGGTGCGATTTTAAAAATTCCATTATAATAATGACCTCTAACGTAGGCTCCGAAATAATATCAAATAACAGTAAAGCGATCGGCTTTTCTAATGAAAAATCAATGGAGGATAATCATAAATATTTGTCAGAGCAGGTAATTGATAAAGCCAAAAAGCTTTTTAAACCGGAGTTTTTAAACAGGGTTGACGAGCTGATAGTTTTCAATAGCTTAAGCATCGACGAGCTTCAAAAAATTGCCCGTCAGCTTCTTGAGGATATTTCAATAAGATGCAAAAAATATAACATAACTCTACGTTTTGATGATACATCAGTTAACGCAATTGCTCAGGAGGGTAAGGATACTGCTTACGGAGCAAGACCTTTACGCAGAGCCGTCACAAATTTTATAGAAAATCCTTTGTCTGAAAAATATTTGTCAGATGAAATTACAACAGGTGATACAATATCTGTCTGTTGGGAAAAAGGTGCTGCCGTTTTTAAAAAGCTTCAGTTGTGATTTTCAAATATACCGCATATTATTATCCCCAAAAATCCAATGCCGAAAGTAAACTTGAAGCAATCAAAGATTTTATCGCACAGTAGCATCAATTCATAATGCTTCGGGTTATTTACGGAAAAATAGCAGTATAAAAACACAATAAGCAGAGATATGCACACAATTAAAGTTATTTTTGCAATCAAGCGTGTAAGGGCTCCTGCATCGCAGTAGCTTTTATACGCTTTTTTTATTAATTTCATTTAATTATCACCATATTCATTTTAATTAATATTCAAATAATTCTCAATGGTAAATAGCCCCAAAATATTGTTAAAATACTTGCATTACCATACTGTATTTGGTATAATCATTTAAATAAAAATTTTAAGAGGTGCAAGGTATGAAGTGTCCCTTTTGTAGCTTTGAAGAAAGTAAGGTAATCGATTCTCGTCCAACAGATGAGGGCGAGCGTATTCGTCGCCGTCGTGAGTGTATGAGCTGCGGTAAGCGTTTTACTACCTATGAAATTATTGAAAGCGTTCCGATTATTGTTGTAAAGAAGGATAAATCTCGTGAAGTGTTTGACAGAGATAAGCTTTTCAACGGTATGATGAGAGCGTGCGAAAAGCGTCCTGTTTCTGTTGAGGTAATTGAAAAAGCTATTGACGAAATAGAGGCAGAGCTTCAGAATTCACTTGACAGAGAGGTTACCTCTGTTAAAATCGGTGAATGTGTTATGGATAAGCTTAAGGATATCGACGAGGTTGCATACGTGCGTTTTGCATCTGTTTACCGTCAGTTTAAGGATATTAACACATTTATGAGTGAGCTCAAAAAGCTTCTCATAGAAGAATAAATTGAGGCTACCTTGCGTAGCCTTTAATTCGTGGTAAGTATTATGTCAGAATTTATTTGTCCCGTATGTAAGCAGAGCTTACGTCATAACGAAAAATGTTATTCTTGTGCTCAAGGTCATTGCTTTGATATCTCAAAGGATGGCTACGTTAATCTCCTTATGTCGCAGCAAAGCTCTCTCAAGCGTCACGGCGACGATAAGCTTATGGTTCGTGCCCGCAGAGATTTTCTTTCCGCCGGGTACTATGAAAACCTAAAAAACACGTTAGTGAATACCGTTTCTCATTACGTTAAATGTGGTGTGCTTGTTGACGTAGGCTGTGGCGAAGGGTACTATTCTTCGGGCATTTCTCAGGTTAATAACGTAGATTTTTACGGAATAGATATATCAAAGGATGCTCTTCGTTTTGCGTCAAAATACGTGCCTTACGGTCATTTTGCAGTGGCAAGTGCCTTTTCTCTTCCTTTTAAGGATCGGTCCGTAGATTGTGTTTTGAGTGTATTTGCTCCTTCTGCATACAAAGAATTTCATCGTATCCTAAAGGATGGAGGCTACTTAATAAAAGCCGTTCCTTTGTCGGAGCATTTATGGGATTTAAAACGTGCACTTTATGACGAGCCGTATAAAAACAAGCCTGAAATACGAGACGATTCATTATTTGAGCTTATAGATTTTCATGAGATTAAATATGTAATCTCCGTCAACTCGTCAGAGCAGGTTCAGAATTTATTTAAAATGACACCGTATTATTACAAAACAGGTCGCCAAGAGGCAGAAAATTTGAGTCAAAAATCCAACCTTTCAACAACCGTTCATTTTGGTGTTGAGGTGTATAAAAAGAGGTAATGTTATGTTTGAAAACAATTGGGAATCCTTAAACAGTCGCAAGGTGCCGGAGTGGTTCGGTAAGGCTAAATTCGGTATCTTCATTCATTGGGGTATATACAGTGTTCCTGCTTACGCGCCAAAAAAGGACTACGCTGAATGGTACGGCTATTCCTGTAATCTCGAAAAATGTGAGACTCCGTCACAGGAGATGTACAAGGCTTATCACAAGGAACATTACAATTCAAGACCGTACTACGATTTTGTGAATGATTTCAAGGGTGATAGATTCGACGCTCACAAATGGGCAGAGCTCTTTCAAAGATCAGGTGCAAAGTACATAAATTTCGTTTCAAAGCATCACGATGGCTACTGCCTTTACGAAACAAAGTACGCTCCCGGACTCAATTCTGTAGAATGTGCACCCAAAAGAGATTTTCTTATGGAGCTTAAAAATGCTCTTGAGGGCACAGACGTGCGCTTCGGTGTATATCATTCCGTTTACGAGTGGTGGCATCCGTATTACCTTGAGGATCCCGAAAAATACGCTTTAGAGCATCTTATTCCTATGCTTAAGGAGCTTGTTGAAAAATATCAGCCAAACACCTTGTTTACAGACGGTGAATGGGAGCAGGAAAGCTCTGTTTGGCATTCAACTGAATTTTTACAATGGTTATATAACGAGTCCTCTGTTAAAGATTTTATTGTACCTAACGATCGTTGGGGCAAGGAAACAAGAGGTAAGTTAGGTGGTAACTTTACTACAGAATACGGTGTTATCGACGTTTATCAAGGGCGTCTCAGGTATATTGAGGATATTGAGCTCGACAGACCTTTTGAGGAGTGTCGTGGTATCGGTTGCTCCTTTGGTATCAATAAGGAGGAGGGCTGCGAGGATTACCTTTCTGTCAAGGAGCTCCTCAAAACACTTTGTTCACTCGTTTCAAAGGGTGGCAATTTCCTTCTTAATATCGGCCCTGATGCAGACGGTACCATTCCACCTATTATGGAGGAGCGTCTTTTGGGTATGGGTAAATGGCTTCAGGTTAACGGTGAGGCAATTTACGATAGTGAGGTTTATTGCAACAAGTCACCCGATGGTATTTATTACACTCAAAGAGATGGCAATATCTACGCCATTACAGAGACGTTTCCATCTAAAGAAACAGTGTTTGAGGCTATTGATTATAAGGATGATTATTCCGTATCTATTCTTGGTAGCGATGCAACTGTATTAACCTTCAATCGTGACGGTAAGCTTGGCTTACGTGCCTCAAGAGACGAGCTTTGTTCACCGGATGATATTGCTTCAGAGCATTTATACGTATTCAAAATAAAGTAATCGGAGTTTTTGTATGCATCCAATCAAGCATTTTATTACCATTACAAAGCACCGTCACGTTGTAATAAGGCATTGCTTCAAGGCAGGTATATTCCTTCAGGGGCTTCGTCACGATTTATCAAAGTATTCCTTTACTGAGTTTATTCCCGGCGCTAAATTTTACGCAGGATCTCATAGCCCCAACGAAACGGAGAGACGCAAGTTCGGTTATTCTCTCGCGTGGATACACCATAAGGGCAGGAACAAGCATCACTTTGAATACTGGACGGATTATAATCCTGTTTCAAAGGTTGTTGAGCCTGTAAAAATGCCCTTCAGATACGTGGCAGAAATGTTTTGCGACAGAGTTGCCGCAGGTAAAATTTATAACGGAGATAAATATACCGATTCTTCGCCTATTGAGTATTTTATGAAGGCTAAGGGCAGGCGTGTTATCCATAAGGATACGTCGGATATGATAGAGAGCTTACTCGTTATGCTCTCCGAAAAAGGAGAAGAGGAGACCTTTGCTCATATTCGCAAGCTTGTAGAGGCTGATAAAGCAGGCAAAGAGGTATATTAGCTTATTTGTGAACAAAATGTTATAACTTTTATTATCTCTTGTTTTTTAGATGTGTATATGATAAAATTTTTTCATATCGAAACTTTTGGAGGTTTTATGAAAAGAATTGTTTTAATTGCGATTTCAATTGTTCTCGTCGCATCAATTGTTGTTCTTTGTGGATGTGAGGTTAAGTACAGCACCTCAGATGAAACTACAACGAAAAAAGGCTCAACCACCACAACCAAGGCAGAGGAGCCTACGGTGATTGTTGAGGTTACAGATAAAGATGGTACCGTTGTTGCCACAGAGGCAGTTACCATGTCTGCTAATGACAAGGAAGAGGAAAAGGATTTTTTCAAAACTGACTCTATGGACGAGGTCGTTTCCGGTGTTTCCGATGACAGAGTTCAACAGGCTATCAAGGATAACGAGATATTGTCATCAGAGGACGAGGATTCCACGTCAGATACAACTGCAGCAAAGCCTTACGTGCAGGATGATTTGTCTGTTCTTCGTTCCACACAGTATATGATAAACGTTCGTCTTCTTGACGCTTCAGGTATCACACAAAACTTTAAAATTGCCAAAAACGGTAAGAATTCTTCTGTTTCTTTAACGTATAACGATGTTCCCATGACTATAGTTTTAGGTGAAAAAAACTGGTATATGATTTCAAACGTTGACAAAACTTATATTGAAATTCCGCGTTCCTTTGTCGAAGAACAGGCAGCTGATGATGAATTCGGTCAGCTTATTTTAGGTGATCCGTTTAAATTCACAGGTAAAAAGGTTTCCGAGGGTAAGGCTGTTGAGGATGGAGTATCTTATACAGTTGTTTCATACGATAACGGCAACAAGGACTATTTAATAGGCAAAACTCTCATAAAAACAGTTTCTCCTGACGATAGCATAATGTACTACGATACAATTTCTCCAATTGCCCCAATGTCATTATTTGAGCCACCTGAGGAATACAAGAAAACTATTGTCACAAGCGAAAATGCAGGTGAAATAGCAAGCTCTATTGATCCATCAAATACGCAAACAACACATAATCATGACCATGAGCACTAATAAAAAATGCGCCCTTGTTACAGGCGGCGCAAAAGGAATAGGCAGAGCGATTTGCATTTCTCTTGCCAAAAAAGGTTACAATATTGCAATTAACTACAATTCATCTTTCGAGGCTGCAAAGAGTCTTAAAGAAGAATTGTCTGCAATAACCTCAGCAGAGATTTTTTGTGCAGACGTTTCAGATTCTAACGCCGTGCGTGAAATGTTTAAACAAGTAAGTGATACCTTCGGTGGTGTTGACGTGCTTGTTAATAACGCAGGTATTGCCCAACAGGCACTTTTTACAGACGTTTCTGATGATATGTGGCAAAGGATGATAGGTGTAAACCTTTCAGGAGCTTTTTATTGCTCACGTGAAGCTTTGCCGTATATGATCAATAAAAAATCAGGTGTAATAGTGAACGTTGCTTCAATGTGGGGCGAGGTCGGTGCTTCTATGGAGACTCATTATTCTGCCTCAAAGGCAGGTCTCATCGGTCTCACAAAGGCTTTGGCAAAAGAGGTCGGTCTCTCCGGTGTTAGAGTTAACGCAGTTTCTCCCGGTGTTATTTCAACTGATATGATGTCGTCCTTCACTCAGGAGGATATTGCAGCCTTAAAAGATGACACTCCTTTAAATTGTATCGGCACTCCTGAGGACGTTGCCAATACGGTCACTTTCCTTGTGGGTGACGAAGCAAAATTCATCACAGGGCAGGTAATATCCGTCAACGGTGGATTTATAATTTAAAAACAAGGCTTATTTCTTAAACGGAATGAGCCTTTTTCTTTTTATTTACCCTTACGTTTATTGACAATTGAAATAAATACTAATATAATGTAAATATCTGTATATATTTACTTTTATTATTTATAAAAGGGTAGTAAAAATGATTTTTGATAAAATGTTTAAAAAGAAAAAGACAGAGGATACAGGGTACAAATATACGCCTCGTCAATTTGACAGAGATGAAAAAATAGCTATCCAAAAAATTGTTTCCTCCATACCTGTCACAAGGAAGATTCTGTCTCTGGATTTACTTGTTACGGCTATTAATAATTTTGTTGTAAAAAACATCAAGATTGGCTCAACGGCTGCCCATCACGTCAATACTACCAAGCATCCGCAGTTGTTTTTTCAGTCTATGAACAATTTGATTACAAGCACTAAGGAGCTTCAGAAGCTTGAGCCTTTCTGGCGATTCGAGGGTCATACTCCAACAGAGCAGCTTGAAGATTTAGAGTCCCGCAAGGATAAAATCATAAGAGGCTTTATTTACGAATCCTTTGAGGAATTGGTAAATAAGATTCAAAATACAAAAAGCTCATCTGCCAAGCAAAAATTGTTTGATGAGTATCAAACGTCGTTAATAAACAATATTGAGCTTTGTGGCGAAGAAAACTTTGAATTTTTTAAAAATCTTTGTCGCGAAAAGCTTAATATTTCAGAATAAAGGAGAAGAGAATATGGCATATCTTACAGACATTGAAATTGCACAAAGCTGCAAAATGAAACCGATTTCACAAATTGCCGAAAAGGCAGGTATCGGAGATGAATATCTTGAGCCTTACGGAAAATATAAGGCAAAGGTAGATTTATCTTATGCTAATTGCAAGGATAAGGACGGTAAGCTTATTCTTGTTACTGCTATCACACCAACACCTGCAGGAGAAGGCAAAACAACCACTACTATCGGTCTTGCAGATGGTATGAATCTTTGTGGCTATAATACTTGCGTTGCTCTTCGTGAGCCGTCTCTCGGTCCTGTATTCGGTGTTAAGGGCGGTGCTGCAGGTGGTGGCTACGCTCAGGTTGTTCCTATGGAGGATATTAACCTTCATTTCACGGGCGATTTCCACGCTATCGGTGCTGCAAACAATCTTCTTGCCGCTATGCTTGATAACCATATTCAACAGGGCAATGCTCTCGGTATTGACGTTAAGAGAATTACTTGGAAGCGTTGCGTTGATATGAATGACCGTCAGCTTCGTAATATTGTTGATGGTCTCGGTGGCAGAATGCAGGGCGTTCCTCGTGAGGATGGCTTTGATATTACAGTTGCAAGTGAAATTATGGCAGTTTTCTGTCTTGCAACCTCTGTTACAGATTTAAAGGAAAGACTTGCAAGGATCGTTGTTGCTTATAATTATGAGGGCAAGCCTGTTACTTGTGGTGATATAAAGGCTCAGGGCGCCATGACTGCTCTTCTTGTTGACGCAGTTAAGCCAAACCTTGTACAGACACTTGAGGGTACACCGGCATTCGTTCACGGTGGTCCTTTTGCAAATATTGCTCACGGCTGTAATACCGTTCTTGCCACAAAAATGGCTCTCAGAACTGCAGATTATACAGTAACCGAGGCAGGCTTCGGTGCAGATTTAGGTGCAGAAAAGTTCCTCGATATCAAGTGCCGTGCCGCAGGTATTAAGCCAAACGCAGTTGTAGTTGTTGCAACAGTTCGCGCTCTTAAGATGCACGGTGGTCTCAAAAAGGATCAGTTAGGTGAGGAGAATATTGAAGCTCTCGGTAACGGTGTTCCCAATCTTCTTCGTCACGTTTCAAATATTAAGAACGTTTATAAGCTTCCTTGTGTTGTTGCAGTTAACCGTTTCCCAACAGATACGGATGCTGAAATTGATTTCATTATTGCAAAATGTAAGGAGCTTGGTGTTAACACAGTTCTTTCAACTGTTTGGGCAGACGGCGGTAAAGGTGGCGTTGAGCTTGCAAAAGAGGTTGTTCGTCTTTGTAACGAAGAGGATAACTCAAGCTTTACCTATTCATACGAGGATGATTCCACAATTGAGGAAAAGCTTAATTCTATCGTAACAAAGGTTTACGGTGGCACAGGTGTTGAGCTTACTGCAAATGCTAAAAAGCAGATGGAGTCTCTCGTTGCAGACGGCTTCGGCAAGCTTCCTGTTTGCGTTGCAAAAACACAGTACAGCTTCTCCGATGATCCTGCAAAATTAGGCGCTCCTGAAGGCTTTAAGGTTACTGTAAGGAATCTTAAGGTTTCTGCAGGTGCAGGCTTTATTGTTGCCCTCACAGGTGATATTATGACTATGCCCGGCCTTCCAAAGAGTCCTGCCGCAGAGCGTATCGACGTAACAGAAGACGGTAAAATCACAGGACTTTTCTGATATGAATATATCTATATGGATTCCTATTTTTCTTCTGTGGATAATTATTTTTAACCAAGCAAACAAAAAGAAAAAGTTTCTTATTAACAGACAGAAAAATAGAAGTAAAGGGAATGATAATATGGAAGAAATTATTAAACAATATATGAATAAGCCTGTAGTTCTCAGTCTTATTGATGATAGTTTTGATAATGTAGGTGAAATCGTCAATTATTCTGATGGATGGATTATCTTCAAAACAAAAAAAGGTGAGCATGCTATCAACTGCGATTTTATCATTAAGATTAAAGAATTAAAGGCAAAAGACAAAAAATAATTTTACGGAGTAATACATAAAATGGAAAACACTACAGTAGAAAAAAAGAAAATAGTCTTGAGCTGTATTCAGCCAACAGGCACACCAACCTTAGGAAACTATCTTGGTGCACTCAAAAATTGGGCTAATATGTGCGAGGATTACAACTGTCTTTACGGTGTTGCAGATTTGCACTCTATTACAGTACCAACCTTTCGTGAAAATCCTCAGCAGTTAAAGAAGAATACACTTGAGCTTTACGCTCTTCTTCTTGCAATCGGTCTTGATCCTGAAAAGAATATAATTTTCGTTCAGAGCCAAGTGCCGACACACGCTCAGCTCGGATGGATTTTGAACTGCTATACACAGTTCGGTGAGGCATCACGTATGACTCAGTTCAAGGAAAAAAGCCAACGTCTCGGAGAAAATATTTCTGTTGGTCTTTTTGATTATCCCGTGCTTATGGCAGCAGATATCCTTATCTATAACGCAGATTTTGTTCCCATTGGCGCAGACCAGAAGCAGCATCTTGAGCTTGCAAGAAATATTTGCGACAGATTCAATATGATTTACGGCAACGTTCTTAAGACTCCTGATCCCTTTATCGGCAAAGCAGGAGCAAAGATTACCTCTCTTCAGGATCCTGCAAAGAAGATGAGTAAATCTGACGATAACCCAAAATCATATATTTCTATGCTCGACGAGCCTAACGTTATAATGAAAAAAATCAAATCAGCAGTTACCGATAGCGAGGCTTGTGTGCGTTATGCAGAGGGTAAAGAGGGCATAAATAATCTTATGACTATTTATTCCTGTTGCACAGGCAAATCTTATGATGAGATTGAAAAGGAATTTGAAGGTAAGGGCTACGGTGATTTCAAAACTGCAGTCGGTGAGGCAGTTATAAACGAGCTTGCTCCTATTCAAGCTCGTTATAAGGAGCTTATTAATGATAAAAAATATCTTGAAGAGTGTATGAAAAACGGCGCCGAAATGGCAACGAGAATATCACAACGTACTCTTGATAAGGTAATGAAAAAAGTCGGATTTTATCAGGCAAAATAACAAAAATTATTAACGCAATTACAAAAATATACTGTAATTGCGTTATTTTTTTACTTCTTTTTATCTAAAACTTGCTTTTAAAAAAGTATCATTGTCAAAGCTTTCGACAAAATTCGACAAAATTCTCCAAAATCAAAGTAATTTCAACGGCAGGTTAAGGTTTATATTTGTGAAAAATCACGATATTTATTATTCTATATTGAACAAAAAGAAATAAAATGGTACAATTTAGTCACTTTATAGGAGGTGTTTACCATGGTCGGTAATTTATCTGTTTTGTTGACCGATGAAAGAGACGAAGCAACACAAAAGCTTGCTAACGTTCTTCGCGGTAATAAAATGGATGTGAGGATGTGTTCAAAGAATGGCGCAGAGCTTTTAAAAATATGTGATGATATTCATCCGGACGTAATAATTATGGATGCCTTTTTACAGCATATTGATGCGATGGGTGTGATTTCTCGTATCAATACAAAGGATCCTGCTAAGCGTCCGCTTATTGTTGTTATGGCCGCTATTGATAATCCTAATTTTGAAAGAGATTTAACAAGGTGTGGCGTTGATTATTTCTTTCTTAAGCCTGTGGATCCTCAAATGATGGCAGAAAGGATTATCCAGATATCAAGCTGGAAGGGCGTCGGAATAACTGCTCATTGTGAGCCTCAAGAGGATTTAGACGTTGTAATAACAAATATTCTTCATCAAATCGGCGTTCCTGCACATATTAAGGGCTATACGTACGTTCGAGAAGCAATTCGTCTTGCCGTTATTGACCCTGATACGTTAAATTCCATAACCAAGGTCCTTTATCCCACCGTTGCAAAAAGTTTCAAAAGTACCTCTTCTCGCGTAGAAAGAGCAATCAGACACGCAATAGAGGTAGCCTGGGACAGAGGTGACGTTGACGTTTTGAATTCTTATTTCGGATACACAATTCAATCTCAACGCGGCAAACCAACAAACTCAGAGTTCGTTGCAATGATTTCAGATAAAATTCGTCTGAATCGTCGCGTATCATAAAATTAAGAGGCTGTAAAAAAATGACAAGCTTTTTTACAGC
>X40_Bactrian_Camel__coassemble_100_pt1 | contig 16448 bp, 13 predicted proteins | sample X40_Bactrian_Camel__metabat2_low_PE_002 | metagenome-assembled genome bin X40_Bactrian_Camel | reverse complement strand
AATAAACTGATAACTATCTTTACATATTTTAACATATACTTAATAAAAATGAAATATTTTTTAAATATTCCTTACAAAAAAATTTAATAATATGTAGAAATTACATAGCAACACTATTTGTTTACCAAAAAAGAACTAACAGAATTAAAATCTGTTAGCTCTTTTTAATTAACGTGTATAATTAATATTTCGCTTTATTCATTATTAATTTCTGACAAGCACCACTCACGCTCTGCTTTAAAGGAAGGTTTATATGCGTGGATATCACCAAGACCGTAGATTGAATTCTTTGTGAACTCACCGAAATCTATAGTTTCAAAAGCTTGTTCAAATTGGAAGGCTTTAGCATCCAACGAATCTAAACAATGAACTATATGTGCTTCAATTGTTTGAGGAACCAGAATTGCTCCGAATTCTTTAGAGCCGTGGTGAGCAGCGATACAGTGCTTCAAATTAGTGATTTCATTATCATCAAATCTCTGAAGATTATCAACCTCATCAATCATCTTGATACCCAAAACACTATGTCCCAAAAGCTGTCCATCGGTTGTGTATGAAGTGTTGCCTACCTTATCAGTATAGAGCTCTCTGAGTTTTCCAATATCGTGAAGCGCTATCGCTGCTAAGAGAAGCTGCATATCCACCGACGGATAAATACCAGCAAGTTTTGTACCCATAATCATCATACTATATGTATGAAACAAAAGTCCACCTATCATACTATGATGAATTGATTTTGCGGCACTCCAGCGAAGAAGCTCCGTTTTGTTCTTTTCATATATTTCTTTAACAAGAACATTAAGAGTCTCCCAGAAAATATGCTCTTTAGTGTATGAATCCAAAATTCTGAGTATTTCATCATACATTACATTAGCAGGAATAGGAGTTTTAATCAAAAATGAATCTATATCTTCTGTTGTCATCTCATAATGTTCTGCAATATCGGTAATTATATAAGAGATATTATCTCTATATAATTGTGCAGATATTGTAACAAGGACAATTTTTTGATACAGATGACTTACGGAATCTGCTGTTGTATCAAAGCACTTAGCCTCAATTACTCTCTCACCATCGCTGAGTTTAATCACACAGTAAGTTGATCCACTTGCAGCCTTTCTCTCATTAATACCAAGAACAAGCATTATACCTTTCGCCTGCTCGTTAACATTAAGATTTGAAATAATTAATTTCTTTAACATAAATAAAACATCTCCTTAAAATTTATAATAATTAGTTTGAACAAAAAACTAAGGCGGTTTCATCATTTACCACTCCCTTTCACTTCAGCAAGAACCTTTGTTATCAGGTAAATTCTTTCGTTCAACTCAGCATCAGGAGGGCTATTCAATCTGATTAATTGGTTCAATATATCCACCATAATGCTTTTCAAACCAATAAAAACCTTAGGGTTAGGATTTACTATTATTTCTTTAGAGTGAACTCTTGCTGAGAGATAGTCCTGTTTTGATAAACCGGATATTTTCACCATATCATTAATAGCACGACTTTCTTCAGGAGAAACTCTAAATCCAATAGTTACGCAACGCCAACGGTTATTATTATCGCGTGCCTTTTGTGACATATTTTCATCTACTCCTTTCTTATCTGATTTAATTTATCTGCCATATCACCTTGCACACTTGGAAATAAATGCGCATATCGATAAGTGATGTCAATACTTTCGTGCCCTACCCTATCTGCTATTGCTACTGCTGTATAACCGAGATTTATAAGCATAGAAACGTGACTATGACGCAAATCGTGAACTCTTATACGTTTCAAACCTTTGGCTTCGGTTCCTCTTTTCATTTCACGTTCTACTTTATTCTTAGAAATGGGAAAAAGTCTGTCATCGGGGTGTGCATCGTAAATAGATGCAACGTAATCTTTAAGCTCGTCACATAAAAAATCGGGCATTACAACTTTTCTGATACTTTTAGGCGTCTTAGGTGCCGTTACAATAGTTTTCTTGTTGATTCTCGTTAAAGTCTTTGTTACGCTAATAACCTTATTAGAAAAATCTATATCACTTATAGTCAAAGCTAACATTTCACCTAATCTGAGACCAGCCCAATATAAAACTTCGAAGCAATAATACATTTCGGGTTTTTCCATCATTACCTCGGCAAACTGAAGGTACTCATCGGTTGTCCAAATTTCTGTCTTAACGTGTTTATCGTCCCCCATATTACCAACCAATTTCGCAGGATTTTCTGAAAGGCTGTAATATTTAACAGCATGATTAAAGATTGCACTTAACTGATTGTGTAAAGTTTTTAAATAGGATTTAGAAAACTGTTTGCCATTAGAATCGACCTTACGCAAAAAAGTGTTCTGCCATTGCAAAACATCTTGAGTTGTAATTTCACCTATGGATTTTTCACAAAAATAAGGTAATATACAACTCTCAATAATAGAGCGTTTAGTTAACATAGTTGTTTCTTTAAGTCTTGGCGCCACGTTGCTTAAATAACATTCGACAAAGCTTGAAAACAACATATCAACTGAGCCTGCCTTTTGTGTTAAAAACTCTCGTTCCCACTCCAAGGCTTCTTTTTTAGTTTTAAAGCCTCTCTTAGATGTTTTTTTATATTTACCATCCCAAGTTTTATAAGAAAACCTCAAGAACCAAGAATTACTTTTATCATCTTTATAAGCCGGCATTAAGAAACACCACCCTTCACACTACAACCAGCATAAATTTTTTCTTCAAAATAAATTCTGTTTACCTTACCGGAAACTGTAATATAACCCTTATCAGATAATTCGTTGTTAAGCTTTCTGATTATCTTATAAGCCATTGGGACAGAAATACCCATATAAACAGAAACATCATTAACATCATAGAAATTCTTTTCTTGCATTTTTATTTACTCCTTTTCTTTAATTAAGGAATAACAAAAAGTACTGCACAGGATACCACTGCACAGTACTTGAAAAGACAATTCAATACTATCACTGCCCTATTATTGATAAACTACTTGAAAAAACAAGAAAATATAGTTATAATAATTAGGCGGTGCGGAATTATTCCGTTGTGTTGGTGGTAGTGACACCTGCATAGTTACATAAGAGTTGCCGCTCTTATGTAACACCGTATTTTTAGTTATTCAATTTAATCCAACGAAACTATCGGTGCTCCGTTATTTGTATAATAACATATCGGTGCTCCGATGTCAATATTTTTTCAAAAAAATATTTTAAAAATTTTAAGAGGTTGTTAAGTATGGCACGAACAGAGGCACAAAAGAAAGCAGATAAAAGATATGCAGATAAGCATTTTTTATTAAGAGTCAAGCTTACATTCGAAGATAAAGCTGCTATTGATGATTATGTTTCAAAAACGGGCGAAAGTGTATCAGAGTTTGTCCGCAGAGCAATTAAAAATGAAATCAATAATAAATAAAAAACTGCACCTCATTCAATGAAAAATGAATGAGGTGCAGTTTTTACTTTTCATAATCAATAATATCTTCAGTAGCAGGAACTATTTGTTTTTTATCTGTTATATTACACTTGCATACGAGATATTCGCTTGACTCACTATTATCAACTATTGTCCAATCCCCTACTATAATAAAGTGTTTATATTTCTCGTTGAAAAAATATTTTTCTTTAATATCGTTAAACAATTTTTTGGACGAAAAAACAAGCTGAAATGCGATTTTAGAGTACACGCAATCTTTTATATCATCAGAATACATATCAAAGAGATGATACATAGGTTTGTTGAAATCGTAATACTTATCTTTAAAGTCTTCGGTGGGTACACCTTTTTTGACAAAAACAACACAATACCCGTCAAAAGTAGAAACACCGCGTTTAAAATCACCAAAAGTATCTCTATTAAAAATAAACTCTTTAGCTGGTACTTCGTGACCATTATATGGAATATTACGTGAAACATTTGCCCTGAAAAACTCATATACATCTTTGGCGTTTTTGAGCTTTTTATCTTTAAGTTCTATATCTTTTGTGTTGTATTTTTCAGGTGTATCAATTTCAGTTTCAGGACCACCCACATGCCCCGGATCACCATCTTTGGGATCGGAGTTTTTTTCAGCACCGGAACAAATCTCTTCAAAAACATAAAACAAATCACCATGTGCATCATGTGCATAATTAGGTGTAGGTGTAGGTGTTTTCTTGGTTTTTTCATTGTTCGAACATCCATCAATATGGTCAAAATTCTTCTCATCAATCACCTTAAAATACGGCTTACGTTTACAACCAACCGAGACAAGCTTAACCGGACGCTTGCATTCAATACCAACAGCATCAACACCACAACAAACATATTTTTTCTGACTATAAATTTTTCTTCCTAATTTTGCTTCATTTTCCGCATCAACAGATATCGTTTCACCATTTCCAAGAATTTCATATGCTTCTTTCGCCATAAATACACCTCTTTCTTAAGCGTTCAAATGTTCGGTTTACAACTATATGTTATCACAGATTCCATATATGTCAAGTACTTATTAGAGGTTTTTAAATGGTTTCAATACTTTTTAGATATAATTGAAGACACATTAACATTAGGTCTATATTTTGAAATATAAAGCGTTCTTCTTGAGTTTATATTACAAAGAGTGTTTTGTCCTGTTGTTATTTTAACTAAATCGGATGGCTCATTAAGTAAAAGTCTCAATGTTCTTTTTTGCGACGTGTAATCAAAGCCTATTGAATATTTTACATTTGATGAAGCTTCATCAAAAAGAACCTCTCTCGGCTTCACTTTTATATCAGAAAACTGTTCTTCAGTAATATAAATATTATATGGGTGGTTTCTATATTTATTGAATAATTTAATAAGTTCATCTTCATTTGCGTAAAAACTTCTGTTATACACATCAGACTCTATTTCATGGCCCATTAAATACTGAATTTCGTTTTCATCAAAGCCTAAACAAGCTAACTGGGTGCAATTATTACGCCTGAGCAAATAGGCTGTTGGGTCCTCCTCTTCAATACCAACAGATGAAAAGAAGCTTTTTCCTGCGTTATTTAACACTTCTTTGCCAACACCAACATCATTAAAAAGCCGTTTTGCAAAATTACTTAAATCACCAGAATTACATCTGCTGATATAATCATTCTTAGAAACAATAGGTAAACCATCAACAGTTGAAATGTCCTCGGGCAAGATAATTTCGCCCTTTTTTATCTTATTCTCAATGAAGTTCTTTCTTTCAATTAAAAATGAATGTAAAAATTGATGAAGTGGCAGAACCCTTATAGCATTTCTTGTTTTTCCACCCATTTTTAAAGTGGAGCTACTCCCTTTTGTTGTTTTAGTAACATAAGCAAAAGGAAGTTTTTTCTCAGTCAGTTCTTTAATGTCACCATAATTGAGACCACAAATTTCCTGGTTTCTTGTGGGTATAAAAAACATTAAAGCAAATCCAACTTCAATACCACTTGCTTCAATAGAATTTAACGATTTAAACCAATTAAGAAGAGACTTTTCTTCGTGGTAAGAAAATGACTTTCTAATTACCGCACTCTTATAAACGGCTTTAAAATCGCTTACAACGGGTTTTTCACTTATGTCGAAATCATAGTCATTCCATTGAAGCTTATCTTCATATAAACCTCTGAGAACGCCAGCGCTGTACGCTTTGTAAATCAGGTTACAATAATGTATCATAACCTCATCACTATATTTATATTTTGCCTTAATCTTAGAAAGGATGGTACGGAATTCTGCAGAAGTAAACTTAGACATCGGTTTATAGTGGTCAAGCGCCGGGATTAACCTTTTTTCATAATCGCGAATATATTGATTTCTAGTGGATTCCGCTTTCCATTTCGAACTAATGCACTCATATTCATCAACATCATAAAAATACTTATTCAACACACCAACAAATGTGAGTTCACCGTCAATAGTATTAGGAAAATTCTCAAATATATCGTTCAAAACTATCTCTCCTTTCTACAAGATTTCAGAAGTGAAACCATACATTGTTTCAATTGTTACCTCAGCAGTTTTGTTTGATTCAATTGATTCTAATTCGACTGTAATTTCAAATTCAACCGGCGTATCGCTAACAATATCAAAATCCTTTGATTCACTTTTATTTAATTTTGACGTGGCGTTTTTATATTTCCTTTTGCTTATAAGTGCATCAAGAACACGTTCCATTTTGGTATATAAGGCAAATTGATATCTATCAGAGTTATAGTCTAAATAGTACTGTCCCACAGTTGTTGCTCTTTTTCTTCCCGTTAAAAACCTAATATCATCGGCAGAAAGCATAGCTTTAGTTAATCGATAAATGTAATTACTCCTAAAAATATCTCCGGCATACTTACTTAAATCTGTTTCAATAGTTCCTCCATCTTTTTTAGGTATGGTAATTATATTCGCATCGATATTCAAGCCTTCGATTTCTTCTTTGCATTTTTGAACTAACATATATGGTGATTTCATTTTAATCTTCCCATCATGTCCTGAAAAGTTTAAAATGTACCTATACATGTAATCATCGGGATATTCAACTCTAACTTTCTCATAAACACTATTAAGAATCTCCGATAAATAAGAGCAAACAGGAATTGTTCGATAACTTTCATTTTTCTCAAAACCTATCGTATCTTTACCGTTATTGGTAAATTGCTTGTAAATATATAATTGTGAAAAATCGAAAGTTTTGTTATAAACATAATCAGACCAAGTCAATGCACATATTATGTTTGGTTCTAAGCCTGTTAAAAGTCTTATTAAAACACCTAAGCAGCTCAAATCACCATTAGATATCTTACAAACTGTTGATTCAACAATCTTCCTAAACTCTACATCATTAAATGTCTTCTTTACCATATCACTTCTGATAAGTGTCAATTTTCTGTTTTCAAAGTATCCATCAGAAAGCGCATCATCGATTACATTAGTCGATAACCACGAAATTTTACAGAAATAATCAAGGATTACCGAAAGCACAACAAAAGATTCGCTGTTCACCGATGAATCAAAACCATTATGTTCAAGAATATTCGCATAATCTTCAAAAGTTGCGTAATTAAAACAGATATTACCTACCGGAGGTTTCATTAATATTTTAAGTAATTCTTTCTGTTCAACACTTAATTTATCCTCACAAGCTTCATTAATGTACCAAGCAGTTTTTAAAGAAAGATTCTGAGTATCAATATCATTTTTAAGAAAGATTTCAGAAATAGCACTTCGTATACTTTTCTCTGAACCTATTTTACTACTCTTGGAAAATGGATAAATATTTAATAACCAATTTTCAATTTCGTTCTCTTTTATTGATGCTGTTTTAACTGTCGATTTGCAAACATTACCGTAATCAGATATATACCCGTCACTTGACTCTAAACAGTACGCTCTTATCCTTGCGTTGCCTTTTTCTGACTGTGGGAACGAAACGGTATAAGCAAAATCAATTTCTTTAGAAAACTGGATAAGAGTTCGAGATTTACGCTGTACTATATCATTGTCTTCTACATTTTCTCTGTCTATGTATTTCCGTAAGGATTTATCAGACAAACTTAATTTATCTAAATATACATCCATTTTACGAGATTTATCTATTGTTATATACTTAATCTTTCCACCACAAATTTTACAAGGAGCTAAAGTTATATTATGACTTATACGACTGTTTGTTTTATAAATGCACCAAAGAGTTTTCAAACGTTTTTCCTTAGCTTTGATTAAGCCTCTTGGTAAAACAATACTTTCGGCAAAATAATCGATATTACACAGCAAGTATTTACTATTAACTAAAAACTCTCTGTCACTACTCAAAGACATCAAACAACCGAATGATGTTCCCTTGAGAATATTAATTATTTCAGAAAAACTCAAAGCCCCTACTGTATCAGAAAGAATTAAAACATTTGAACGAGCAGAAATGTGCTCCTTAAAATTTACAGTATCAATAAACTCAACATTATTACGAACTGCTCCGACATATTTGGAATTCTTATAGTAAGCTTTAAGGCAAAAAGACAACATTTCATCATTAACGAATATTGTGTTAATATTCCTTGTTGTTCTATCTTGCATCCATTTTTTAACGAAAAACGGAGAAGCACCCAAAATAACACACTTTGGCTCATTTTGTGAAATAACAGCATTCAAAAATGTGTTAAAAACAATTTCACATTCGATTATAGAATCATCTTTAGATATTATACCATTGTTATAAAATGCACTTTGGGTTCCGTATATTGAACAAATCACATCAATAGGACTTGGCATCGCCAAGGCTTTTTTTGTTGAAATAACAATATCTCTTATCTCACTCTTATCAACATCAACAAACTTGCTGATTTTTAAATCATCAATCATTTCTTCAGTTGTTGGCGTGCCTGATAATATATTTTTTATTAACTTAATCTGTTCATAAAAAGAAAGTCTAAGGTCGGTTTTTAGATTTTGGGCTGTTTTCAAAACTTGAGCGTTGTTTGTGAATTTTAATACTCTGTCCTCTGTTTGCCAATCAGAATTAATACTCCAAAAATTAATTGCATTAAATAATTCAATGAATTCGCTTTTTGAATTAAAAACTGCTTCACCTTTAAAAAGCGTTTTATACTTTTTGTAGTTATTATTAATATTACTTTCATTATTAACACGAGAATCGAAAAGCAGTTTAAAAGAAATAACAATTCTGATGATTTGCTTGATTTCATTCTCATCCAAAAAACGTTTAACTCTGCTTATATCAAAAACTTCAACATTAAAAATATTGAATACAAACCATATATCCTTGTCACCTATTAATTCGTGAGCTTTGAAAGTAATATCACAGCATTTATCAATTTGTGTCTTCAAAGATGTAATATCATCTGAATTACAATTATTGAACGCAGTCGAAAATTCATCAGCAAGTCGAAATATTTCTGTGCTGTTTTTTCTTAAAGCAATCTGATCTTTAGCATGAAATGTAAACAAATAACCACCTCATTTCTTTTATCTACTTTAATTATAAATCATCAATAATACATTGTCAACGAAACTATTTATTTTTACATTTCGTTATATTTTCGTATTTTAGTTTCGGTTAAAGCAGTCAAAAAGCAGTCAAAAATAAAGAAAACCCTTGATATACAAGGGTTTTCAGAGTTTTGGTATTATTCCCACTCTATTGTGCCGATTGGCTTTGGTGTGAGATCGTAGAGGACGCGGTTGATGCCGTCTACCTCGTGAGTAATTCTGTCTGTAATATGGTGAAGGAGTGCGTATGGAATCTCCTCAATAGTGGCGCTCATAGCGTCTGTTGTGTTAACTGCACGAATAATTGCAGGCCAACCCTCATAACGCTTTGAATCCTTAACACCAACGCTCTTAACGTCAGGCACAGCAATGAAATACTGCCAAACCTTACCTGCGAGACCGTTTTTATCGAACTCTTCGCGAAGAATAGCATCTGCTTCTCTGAGAGCGTGAAGTCTGTCTCTTGTGATGGCACCAAGGCAACGAACACCAAGTCCGGGACCCGGGAACGGCTGACGGTAAACCATTTCGTCAGGAAGACCGAGAGCTGAGCCAACAACTCTAACCTCATCCTTATAAAGAAGAGCAACAGGCTCACAAAGCTCAAGCTTCATATCCTCAGGGAGACCACCAACGTTGTGATGTGCCTTTACGCCGTCACTCTCAAGGATATCGGGATAAATTGTACCCTGTGCAAGGAATGAAATGCCTTCAAGCTTAAGCGCTTCTTCGTTAAATACTTCAATAAACTCAGCACCGATAATTTTACGCTTCTTTTCAGGATCGCTTACACCTGCAAGCTTATCAAGGAAACGGTCTGTTGCATCTATATAAATAAGGTTTGCATCAAGCTGTTTGCCGAAAACGTTTATAACCTGTTCACTTTCGCCCTTACGCATAAGACCGTGATTAACGTGAACACAAACAAGCTGCTTACCAACTGCTTTAATAAGAAGTGCGGCAACAACTGATGAGTCAACACCACCAGAAAGAGCAAGAAGCACCTTCTTATCTCCTACCTGAGCACGAATTGCATCAACTTGCTCTGCAATAAATGCATCTGCAAGTGCTTTTGTTGTGATTCGTTCCATAGATTCGGGACGAACAAGCATATTTTCACTCATATTTATAACCTCCGTTATAATTAGTCTGTATAGTTGTCAAAGTAGCCTTGTACAAGAATAATTGGTGTACCCTTGTCACCTGAGCCACTTGTAAGGTCACAAAGTGAACCGATAAGATCTGTAAGCTGACGAGGTGTTGTGCCCTGTGAAGCCATATTACCAACAAGGCTACCTGATTTTGCCTTGATGCTGTTAGAGATTGCCTCTTTGAGCTCTGCACCTGAAAGACCTGCAAAGTCGTTATCTGCAAGATACTTTAACTTAAGCTCGTTTGGTGTACCAACGAGACCGTCTGTATGTGCAGGAGAAACAACGGGATCAGCAAGCTCCCAAATTTTGCCCTGAGGATCCTTAAAGGCACCGTCGCCGTAAACCATAACCTCAATATGCTTACCTGTTCTCTTGAGGAATTCTGCCTGAATATCAAGAACGAGATCCTTACACTCTCTTGGGAAAAGCTTAATTGTATCCTCAGTTGACTTGTTTGAGCCTAAAAGACCGTATTTTTCGTTACAGCCACTGCCGTTAACGGAAGAATTGAGAATATCGTCAAGACCGCAAACAACCTTTGCACCTGCTGCCTTGAGGATTCTTTTTGTTCTTTGTCTTGTGTGAATATCGCAAGTAAGAACACAGTCTGTATAATTAAGAATAGTTTTTGCCTGATTTGCGAAAACAATCTCAACCTCTGCACCTGCTGAGGTAATGATATCTGAATAATATGCAACGTAGTCAACACCTGTAAACTCGTGCTTATTTTCACCGAAAAGCTCTCTGTACTTTTCAAGTGACAAAACGTCTGAATATGGGTTAATGCCTGCATCGTCAAGCTGATCGTAGGTTAAAAGAGAGTTACCAACCTCGTCACTTGGGTAGCTGAGCATAAGCACAACCTTTTTTGCACCCATTGCAATACCCTTAAGGCAGATTGCAAAACGGTTTCTTGATAAAATCGGGAAAATAACACCAATAGTTTCACCACCGAGCTTCGCCTTAACGTCTGCTGCAATGTCCTCAACCTTGGCATAGTTGCCCTGTGCTCTTGCAACAATAGACTCTGTAAGTGAAACAACGTCACGGTCACGAAGCTGAAAGCCCTCGCTCTCTGCAGCCTCTAAAACACTTGTTACAGTAATATCAACAAGATTGTCGCCCTGTCTGATAATTGGGCAACGGATACCTCTTGAAACTGTACCGACTTTTCTTTCCATAGTAATCTCTCCAGTATTTATAGATTGCCTTACGGCTATTTTAACAAAAAAATCTAAATATATTTATAGCAAAATTTGCTTAATTTTCGTATTCAAATTAAAATTGAGCTCAGTATTAAATTTAGTGTTCGATTTGTGTTCAATTTGTATCCAAATTGTATTCAAATTAGTATGGACGGCTCTCTTACGAAAGCCGCCCTTAACTGAAATCTTATTTCATCATGCTGGCAACTTCGTCAGCAAAATTATCTTCTCTCTTTTCGAGACCTTCGCCCTTAACAAGACGAACAAAGTCAATAACCTTAACGTCTGCACCGTTGTTCTTTGCAACCTGTGCAACGTAGCCTGCAACTGTACCGTCAAAAAGATCGGAACGAACGAATGCCTGTTCAAGAAGGCAAACCTCTTTGATCTGCTTTTTGATACGGCCTTCAACTGCACCTGCGAAGATTTTATCGTTGATATAATCCTCTTTACCTGCAACTGCAATCTGTGCAAGAGTTGCAACTGCTTCCTTAGAAAGGAAGTTGAAGAGATAAGGACTCTTCTTCTGCTCTTCGTATGCAGCAACGTCCTCTGCACTGAAAAGATTATCGTTGATAGCCTTGTCGAAAAGCTTTGCAAGAATTGGCTTTGGAAGAGAGTCAGGCTTGTTGAGAGAGCTATCTATAGTGATAGATCTCATTTTCTCAAGCTCATCTGCTGAGATGCTCTCTTTGCTGAGATACTCAGGGCTCATTGCTGCAATCTGCATAGCAATGTTTTTACCCATAGCAACAAACTCTGCTTTATCGCTGAGATTTGTTTCAAATTTAACTGCAACACCAACTGCGCCACCACCGTGGATATATGTTACAACGTCACCTTCAATGATTTCGTAACGGCGAATCTTAAGGTTTTCACCGATAACGAGGATTAAGTCGTTAAGGCTTTCTGTAACAGTTCTGTCTGAGCCTGAAAGTGTAAGAGCGCCAAGCTCCTCAACTGATGCAGGCTTAGAAGCTGCAATTGTTTTTGCAACGTTGAGACCAAACTCCTGGAACTTATCGTTTTTACCAACGAAGTCTGTTTCTGAGTTGATTTCAAGAAGAACAGTTGTTTTGCTGTCTTCGTCTGTGTAAGCAATGATAGCGCCTTCTGCTGCGATACGGCTTGCCTTCTTTGCAGATGCGGCAAGACCTCTTTCACGAAGGATTTCAAATGCTTTGTCCATATCACCGTCAGCTTCTGTAAGTGCCTTTTTGCACTCCATCATACCAACGCCTGTTTTTTCTCTTAAGTTTTTAACGTCTTGGGCTGTGAATGCCATAATATTACCCTCCTAATGAGTTGATATTTAATTATTCGGCTGCTTCTTCTGCAACTTCTTCAGCTGCTTCTGCAACAGTCTGCTCGCCCTGACGACCTGCGATGATAGCGTCTGCCATTGCACCAGCAATAAGCTTAACTGCACGAATAGCATCGTCGTTACCAGGGATTACGTAGTCAATTTCATCAGGATCACAGTTTGTATCAACGATAGCAACGATCGGAATACCGAGCTTCTTTGCTTCGAGAACTGCAATTCTTTCTTTTCTTGGGTCAACAATAAACATTGCTGCAGGCATCTTCTTCATTTCTGTGATACCGCCCATGAACTTTTCAAGCTTTTCTCTTTCAAGGTTGAGCTTGATAACTTCCTTCTTTGGAAGAAGATCGAAAGTGCCGTCTGCTTCCATAGCGTTGAGCTGAGCAAGTCTTCTGATTCTCTTCTGGATTGTCTGGAAGTTTGTGAGCATACCACCAAGCCAACGAGCATTTACGTATGACATACCGCAACGCTCTGCCTCTTCCTTAACGGAATCCTGAGCCTGCTTCTTTGTGCCAACGAAAAGTACGTCGCCGCCCTCCTGAGCGATCTGGTTGATGAAGCTGTATGCTTCTTCTAATTTCTTTACAGTTTTCTGAAGGTCAATGATATAAATACCATTTCTTTCTGTAAAGATGTATGGAGCCATTTTTGGGTTCCATCCTCTTGTTTGGTGTCCGAAGTGAACACCTGCTTCGAGTAATTGTTTCATTGAAACTACTGACATAATTTTGTCCTCCTTTTTGTTAAACCGCCGCAAGGTTTCGACTCGCAGACACCACACAAACGTGCACACGACATCCGCAATCTACCCTGCGTGAGTTTTTTAACTTTAAAAGCATATCACCTTTCACCAAAAAATGCAATACTTTTTTGTAAATTATTTCGTAAGCTCAAAACAATATTTTTTGTACTTTAAATAGTTGTTTATCTTTTTCATACGAACCTCTCTTGCGTAAGGATTAAGGAAAAAGGTGCCGTTATCTCTCATGGAAATAACTTGAAGCTCTTTTGTGCCTGTCGGTAAATCTCTGAGAGGTAATCTTATAATGTTTTTTGCTTTGTCGGGAAGACGGCAAACAGCATACTCCCCGTCTATATATTCAACAAAAATATCCATAAAATCAGTCCTCGGAATCGTTATTTACGGCAGAGCCGAAATAATTGTGATCTGCAGGTAAAGTAGTTTGCTCATCTTCTACAGGCTCGTTAGTTTGAACAGATGGTATATCGTCTATACTTAATTGCTTTGGTGTGTTAGTAGATGAATTTGCCTGCATCTCATACCATTGTTCCTTTGTGATAAGCACCTTGCGAGGCTTTGCACCTTCGAAGGGACCGATAACGCCCTTCTCGGAAAGCTCGTCTACAATACGTGCAGCTCTTGCATAGCCAAGCTTAAGCTTACGCTGAAGAAGTGTGGTGGATGCCATACCTGCTTCAATAACAACCTCAATAGCCTTTGGCGTCATATCATCGTCGAAGCCGTTTGATGAAGGAGCTTCAGCTTCAAAATCTGAACCTGATTTCTTTTTACCGCCGTTTTGCGCCGCTTTGATTTCAATCTCCTGCATAACGGAATCATCATATTTAACCTCGCCTTGTGCAGTTACAAACTCAATAACACGCTCAATTTCGTCGTCGGAAACGTAGCAGCCCTGAACACGAACAGGCTTGGAAAGTCCAACGGGACAGTAAAGCATATCACCGTTACCGAGAAGCTTTTCTGCACCTTGGGTATCAATAATCGTTCTTGAGTCAATTTGAGACTTAACGGCAAAGGCAATTCGGCTTGGGATATTTGCCTTAATGAGACCTGTGATAACGTCAACAGACGGTCTCTGAGTTGCAACGATAAGATGCATACCTGCAGCACGTGCCTTTTGGGCAAGACGGCAGATAGAATCCTCAACCTCGTTTGAGGCAGCCATCATCAAATCGGAAAGCTCATCTATAATGATAACAATCTGTGGAATTTTTGGTAAATTATTGGATACTGCATAAGCGTTGTAGCCTTGAAGATTTCTTACACCGTTATCTGCAAAAAGAGCGTAACGCTTGTCCATCTCTGCAACTGCCCAGGCAAGTGCGCCTGAAGCCTTGCGAGGATCGGCAACAACAGGAATAAGAAGATGAGGTATTGATTTATAAACGGTGAATTCAACTTTTTTAGGATCAATCATTATAAGCTTGACCTCGTCGGGCTTCGCGTTATAAAGAAGACTCATAATCATTGTGTTAAGGCAGACGGATTTACCTGAGCCTGTGGTACCTGCAACAAGTAAATGAGGCATCTTTGCAAGGTCTGCACAGGTTGACTCGCCCTGGATATCTCTACCTAATGCAACGTTAATCTTTGATTTTGAATTACGGAAAGCGTCTGTTTCAAGAATCTCGCGAAGAGTAACCATTGCTTTTTCTGCGTTAGGAACCTCAATACCGACTGCATTTTTGTTTGGAATTGGAGCTTCTATTCTGACGCCTGAAGCGGCAAGATTCATGGCAATATCATCTGCAAGTGCAGTAATCTTACTGATTTTAACACCTGGCTCAGGCTGAAGCTCGTAGCGTGTAACAGACGGACTCTGACAAATTTCAACAATTCTTGTGCCGACACCAAAGCTCTGAAGAGTTTTGACAATGGTCTCACCCTTTTCTCTAAGCTCGTTACCGTTACCTGCCTTGGACGTTTGCTTTGGCGAATCAAGGAGATTGATATCGGGCAGCTCGTATTTTATAACAGGCTCCTCAGGAGCAGCCTCTTCGGAAGGTGCGTCCTCAATAACCTCACCTGTTTCACCATCAACCTCAATAAGCTCCTCAACAACGTTGTCTGCTACCTCTTGGAATGGCATATCCTTTTGAACGATAGGTGCAGAGGCTTCTGCTTTTGTTTCAGAAGGCCCGTCGGGATTATTGAAAAGAGCAATTACGTCGTCAAGCTCAACCGGTGGAAGCTCCTTATCTGTGGAAATAATAGGCTCAACACCGTTGTCAACAGGCTTAACGTCATCCACAGGCACGTCTAAGTCAATTTGATGAGTAGATTTTTTGCGTCTTTTTTCTGCTATGGCAGCCAATCTTGCACGTTTTTCATTAACGGTGCTATTTCCGTCCTCTTTTTCTTTGCTTTCTTCTGCTTCCTTCATATTATTGATTTTTTCTTCAGCATATTCTCCTACCTTTTTTGCAGGATCTTTAAGCTTTGTGAAAATTTTAAGGATGGTTGTACCGCTGAAGAACATAACAAGCGCAAGTAAAATAAGCAAAGTAAATAAGCTTGCGGCAAGTTTATTTGATGCAGTAAAGAGCAAGGGCAAGGTAGCAGCAACGGCACCGAATACTCCGAAGCCAAACTTCTGCTCTTCTTTGAATAAATTGTAAGACACTTCAACTCTTTCACCAAAATCAAGAGACGTGTCGATTGAGACGATATGTAAAAATGCGAAAAGTAAAAAGAAGATGATAACTGATTCTACAACCTTCTTTTTGTACTCCTTCGTATCCTTACCGATTGCAGACATAATGCAAACGAAAGCAATAAATATTGGAATAATAAAGGCTGATATGCCAAAAACACCGAAAAAGAAGTTACGCAATAAGCCCCATACGCCTTCTGCCTCGATATAAATAACTGCAGCCATAAACAATGCAAAGAAAACGCCTATAAAGGCTCTGAACTGTTTATTATCGGCAGTAAAGGAGCTTTTGCTTTGAGATTTGCCTGAGCTTCTTGATGAGCTTTTGCCCTTTTGAGCCTGTGTTTTTCGCTTATTTGCCATTTCCTTCTC
>X40_Bactrian_Camel__coassemble_99_pt1 | contig 16496 bp, 15 predicted proteins | sample X40_Bactrian_Camel__metabat2_low_PE_002 | metagenome-assembled genome bin X40_Bactrian_Camel | reverse complement strand
GGTATGGTTTACGATATGCTTATCCACGGTTCATACGGCTACGATTTGAGCATTGACGAAATCAAAGAGAACGATTCAACTCTCTCTGCAACATATTCAGACATGGATACTCTTGACGAGATGGTTCCTAACGCTCTCTATAACCTTCTTACAAAGCCTCAGGAATATGAGTATGAAGGTGAAGGCGAGGATGCTGTAAAGGTTTGGGATATGGATTCAGTTCTTATGCCAGGTCTTACACTTACAGCTGCAGACATTAACCCTCTCACCAAGTCATTCTTCCAGCTTCTTGACACTGTTGCTCAGGTTGCTATCGACGAAATTGGTGTTCCTGCTCTTAACAACAACCTTAAGAAAGCTCTTATGGAAGCTGTTGAGGCTGACCTTAACGAAATCGATTACGCTAACCTTCCTGAAGACGTTGCAACAGCTTTCGATGCCACAGAATCTTACGTAACATACTTTGCTTACGACAAGATGATGAAGTCAGGTGGTGCATGGTACTACACAACTCTCGAAACTGAAGAAGTTATTGATGCAACAACAGGTGAGCCTGAGGTTGACGAGGACGGTAACGTTGTTACAGAAAAAACTCGTAAATACTTCAAGGTTAACATGGCTGCTGCTAACGAATTTGCAGGTCTCATTAACTGGGATTGGGAATTTGTTACATCAGACGTTGCACCTGCAGAAGGTCAAACAGCTCTTATCTATGCTGATTTCCTTACAAACAACGGTTCATTCTTCGGTTCTCTTAACGAGATTCTTGGCGTTGTTTACGACACAGCTCTTACAGACGCTGCAAAGGCTGACTACATTTCAAAGGTTCAGATTGTTGACTCTTCTATCACAGGTTGGGTTAACGACAACGGTAACGAAGATCTTATGATCAACGTTGAATGGCTTACTAAGTACATTCTTTCTACATTTGGTGACAAAATCTTCGGTTCTGATTCACCATATGCTTCATACACATGGGAAGACGTTCAGGATCTTACTCTTCTCCAGATCATTGCTATGATCGGTCCTGGCTTCTTTGAGGAAGCAATGCCTCAGATTCTTCTTCCTAAGAATGAAGACGGCACATACGCTTTCCACGAAGGCGTTGAGCTTTGGGAGTTTGCTGCAATAGTTCTTCGTGAGCTTATTACAGGTATCGCTCCTGGCGTTAACTATGACGCATACATCTTTGCAAACGGCGACGTTACATCTGCAGAAGACAGATTGTTCAAAGACTATGTTGCTGAACTCGGTGACGTTGATGCAGCGGTTGACGCATGGTTTAACATTATTGTTAACATGGGTACAGACCTTGGTCTTACTTACCTTGGTCAGATTACAAACTTCAAGGATTACTGCGCAGAAGTATTCGGTGCAGACTTTGACCTTGATACTTGGATCAACGGTGGCGTAGGTGGTACAGATCCTACTCACTGGGAAACATCAATTGACTATGCAATCCTTTGGGCTGTAGATTACATTGGTGGTGAGAGGTCAACAGGCGTTCTTAACGGTATCACTTATGATACAGTTAATGCTATTGAAGGTCCTCTTAACAAGATCAGCTACATTTTCAACACACTTCTTCCTCTTGGCTTTGTTTCTGACGGTTCATACACATCAGAAACCTATGACCTTGATGCAGAGCTCCTTGTTGAAGGTATTAAGGATTTAATTACAAACTTCAACCTTAACGCTGTTCTTAAGCTCTTCGGACGTAACGAGGCTTCAGATTACAACATGCTTGCTGAAGCATCACTTGGTACAGCAGTGCTTGACCTTGTTAACCGAATCCTCAGCCTTGTATTCCGTACACCTATTCTTCAGGGTGTTAACGCTACAGGTTCCGTTACAACACAGAGTCTTGATGCAGTTATCTCACAGCCTAACCTTAAGATTACTGTTGCAACACTTCTCAGACAGCTTTCAGCTTACAAGGATGAAATCCTTATGAATGCTCTTCCTGTTGTTGGTAAGCTTATGTCAGGTTGGGGTACAGAGCAGAGATTCCAGTCTCCTGTTGACGATTTAGGTAACTTCGTTGTTATCGGTGAGTCCGGTTCAACCTACTACTACACCACTAACTATGACGACTGCGGTAACATTACAGGCTACTCTCTTGGAGAGGGTTCAGTTACTACAGTTACAGTTCGTAATGACTCCGACGGTTTGTGGAGACACTACGTTGATGCAGACGGTAACTCACAGCAGGATAACCACTATCAGATTCAGCTTGCTGATATTCAGTTCCTTAACTATGACGGTTCAGCATCATCATACGTTCATACAATCGCCTATGATAACACAGTAGTTGTTGACTACGGCGGAAGCACAACCTTCTCCTTCAAAACAGGTTCTGTTACAGCTCCTGACGGTCAGGTTGGCGGTCCTTCCGAATACTCAGCAATTCCTACAGAAGGCGTTGTACAGAAGATGAAAATCGGCTACAAGATTTACGTTGAAGACGGTTCAGCTCTTCTTGACGGTACAATCTTCTATTCAGAAAGATACGTATGGCTCAGCAGATATGCAAACGACGAAAGAAAAGACCTTTACGTTGCTTCAGACTCTTATGAGACACACGCATTTACACCTATCTACGTTCCTTACTACGAGGATGACGTACAGGCAACTCTTGATTGGCTCCAGGACGTAAACACAGGTTACTTCTGGCGTGAAAACGTTACTCTTGGTGATACAGAAACATTCCAGCTTGCAGTTAACAGTGTAATAGATAACGACGGTCTTACAATGGCAAGCGTAGAGGCTAGTATCCCTAACGTAGATATTGAATCTGTTTACTTCAGATCCTTCGATAACTACACAGCTGTCGTTCTTGACTCAGACGGTAACCAAAGCACAACCTTTAACGTTGCCGGTGCAGTTCCGACTGCAGAAACCTTTGCTACAAACGTTCCTATGTCAGAGGTTGACTCTCAGGCAGGTGCTTCTTCATCCTGGAACGTTCACTATATGGCTAAAGAAGACAAGAACGAAACAGACGGCGACTTCTATCTTAAATACTACAACGCTGATTACAGAGATATGCTTCTCGACCTTGTTAACGCTGAAAACAACGCTCAGCGTGTAGCTGCTGACTACAAGCACTACTATGACGAAACAGCTACAGTAACAGCTCCTGAAGCTCTTATTGCAGAGGACGTTGCAGCAGATGCATCAGAGTCCGGCAAGTTTGAGCTTCGTCAGACAAACTTCACAGCAGTAGATGCAGATGGTAACACAGTTATCACTTGTGCTACAGCTTGGAGCACATACTACACAGCACTTCAGAATGCACTCCGTGCAGGTCTCCAGGAATGGAACCCACAGTCTGTATTTAACTTCAGAGAGCTTTACAACGCACTTCGTGTTGCTGTAAATGACCTTGAATACTGTACAGCTACTGCAGAGGACGGTGCAGCTAACCTTGGTACAACAGTTGATGCTCTTGATGCACAGCTCAAGGCTTCTGAAGCTCGTCAGACAGATAACTACAACCACACAGACTACGAGATGTACAGACACAACAGATACAACGATGCTCGTAACGACATCAGATATTACACATATCTTAAGAACGATGCATCACCTGCTTCTGTTGCTGAAATCGACCAGTACTTCGAGTACAGCTGGATGGAAGAAAATGACTTCCGTGAACTTGTTGGTGCACACACAGTTGTTTATGACAACGCTGCACACAACGTAACAGCAGGTACTGCAATCGCTGCAAGCGAATACGAAACATACCTTCTTGCTCTTCTTGAAACATTTGAAGAAGAAGAAATCGAAGGCAAAAAGATTTGGCTTAATAACAAGAAGAAAGAGTATGCAAACATCACAGCTCTTGATCTTGCTATGGCTTCTAACTACCTTACACTTACAGAGGATCGTCTTATCAGACGTACTCACGGTGTAATTACCGCTCAGCTTGAAGACGAAATTGCTTCTGCTGAGAATATGATCGGCACAACAAACGACGGCACATACACAGCAGGCTCATGGGATAACTACATTAGTGCTTATGACGACGCTGTTGAGGCTGTTACATCCGGCTCACAGAAGAAGATCTTCGATGCAAAGTATCAGCTTCTCGTTCAGAGAAAACGTCTTGTTAAGACTGAAAACGCAGGTGACTACGCAGAGCTTAATGCACTTATTGCAAACGCTCAGTTCGCACTTGAAAACGCTGACCTTTACGATAACTCCGATAAGGAAATCGGTCAGGTTCTTGCTGAACTTGGTATGGATCCAATCACAAACAGAGACGGTAACCCAATTCAGCTCTTCCCGGGCTCAGCTCTCCTTACAGTAGAAAGAGCTTACGGCGCAGCTGATCAGAACAAGATTGACGATGCAGCAACTGCTCTTAAGGAAGCTCTTGCAAGACTTAAATTCAAGGGTCTCAGCGTTAAGGATCTTGTTGCTACTGAGAATGCAGGTGAAGAAGTGTTTGTTGGATCAGAAGTTCTTGTAGAAGCAGACGAAGAGAACAACATCGAAGAGGTTTCAGCTCTTGTTTCATTCATCGAGAAGGAAACAGATGAAGATGCTGTTAAGACATACTTCGAGGTTGTTGCTACAAACGCAAACGTTACTGTTGATGATATTATCGTTACTAACGATAGAAACTTCTCAGTATCTTACGATGGTGCAGAAGAGTTCCTTGGCTTTGCAGGTACAAACTCAACTGTTACATTCTACACAACATACGGCAGCGTTAAGATTCCTGTTGCTACAGTTAAGATTGTAGTTTACGGCGATATCAACGGTGACGGTGCTATCAACGTACTTGACACATCTTACGCAGCTCTTGTTGAACAAGGTAAGACAGAACTTACCGAAACCTACCTCCTTGCAGGTGACATCGACGGTAGTAAGAAAGTTGACGGTTCTGACTATTCAGCAATCGTTAACAAAGCTATCGCTTAATTTCTAATGGTTTTATAGGCTATATATAATATAGTATATATAACAAAATCCCTTAAACTGATTGTTTCTTAATAATAAACCTTGCCCGACAGCTTGTCGGGCAAGGGAAAAAGTTAAAAATTACTATTGAAAAATGCCATACTATTATATATAATATGTATGCTGCAGATTCAGTTTAAGCGGTGTGGCATATGCCACGTTTGGAAAGAAATGAAAAAAATAAATCAAGGAGGCAAACAAATGTCTAAAAAATTACTTAGCCTTGTTGTTGCTCTTGCAATGGTTTGCTCTGTATTTGCTCTTTCAGCTTTCGCTGTTGGCGGATACGGTTTCGAATCAGATGAAGACGTTGCAGCAGGCACATATCAACAGACTTGGGCACTTGATGAGGCTGTTAACAACGGCGACGGTACTTACACCGTTAACGTTAGACTCACAGCTAACTATTCAGTTGGTCCAATCGAATTTACTTTAGTTAAAACTGTAAGTGCAGGCTCTCTTACACTTACAAATGCAGTTCCAGGTGCAGCAATCCCTGCTAACTGGTATCCAAGCGTTAGTTTTAACGCTGATAAAGATAAGGTTATTATCACTCCTTACCCTGTTGACGAAGGTGCTGCAGGCGCTAACTTAACAGAAGGCGGTGTAGTAGCTGTTCTTACTTATACTGCTTCTGATGACGTTGCTGCTACTCTTGCAGTTAACGTTGATGATGCATATACACAATCTAATCCTGCCGGTACACTTATCGCTGCTCGTATGAGCGACGAAAACGTTGTTACAGGTACTGCAATTTGTGGCCAGGTTGTTAACCCAACTAACACAATCAACATCGGCGGCGCAGCTGCTACTCCACCTGAGCTTGTAGCTATCGACGGCACTCTTGGTGTTGTTGATACATCAAGAACAATGATGGACGTTGATGATATTGATGGTGACGGCGATTATCAAGAAGTTGACGGTTACCTTTTCGGTTTTGATCCTGATATGAACGGCTCTCTTGAAGAGCTCTTCATGGTTGAAGGCGACGGCGAAATGCAAATCGTTGCAACAGACGCAGGCTCAGACGTTGCTACAGGCACAATGGTAAACGTTCTTGATAACGACGGCAACGTTGTTGCAACTTACGTTAACATTGTTTTCGGTGACGTTAACGGTGACGGCTTTGCAGATGCAACAGACGCTTCTAACATCGAACAGCATGACTCTTGGGTTCTTGGCGATTATGGACGTCTTTTCTCACACCAGGATTTTGCAGGTGATGTAAACGTTGACGGTGCATCTGACGCAACAGACGCTTCTAACATCGAACAGCATGACTCTTGGGTTCTTGGAGAACTTGGTCGTATCGATGTTGCTGGTAACATTGCAGCATTAGGTTTCTAATTCTTTCAAATTTAATAGGAGGCACTTAAAAATGTCTAAGAAAATTTTAAGCATTGCCCTTGCAGTAGTTATGCTCTTCTCAGTATGCGCTGTAGCTGCAAGTGCAGTACAAGGTGACGGCTCCGAAAACATCAGAATCTATATGACATCTGATGCTACAGTTGGTGCCGCTGCAGGAACAGTAGTTAACGTTAGCTACTACGTTGACCTTCCTGACGGTATTGAAGAGCTTGATATGTGTGTCGGTAACGTTGCTATCGGTTACAACAGTGCAGCTTTTGCAGTTAACTCAACAGGCACATCTACAGCTAACGATGCTCGTACATGGGGCGCTGATTTTGAACAGTACATGAAGAGCACATCTAACGTTACAGTATCTTCAGCTATTTCTACAAACATTTTGAAGAATGCAAATGCTAACGATACTGCAAGGGGCTATGATAAGGCTTTGCAGGTTCAGATGGTTTATGATGGTACAAACGCAACATCATCAACAGGTATCCCTGTATATGATAACATGCATATCTTTACTCTTTCATTTGTTGCTCAGAGAACTCTTACAGCTGATGACTGTATCGGTGTTGTTGAAGGTGCTTATAGCACAGGATTCTTTAAGGTTTGCTGGTTCAACGGTACAACAACAGCTCAGGTTTACCCTGTTGCACAGGTTGATATGACAGATGCAACAGTATATGCAGCAGCTCCATCATACGATGTATATGAGCTTTCAGCTCCTCGCAAGAATTCAAATGGCGACGGCACAAATACAGTTGCTGTATTCTTCGCATTTGATTCTATTGCACCTGACTTTGATACAGCAGGTACATCACAGTTCATTTCAGCTATTGCTGCTACTGTAACTGCTTCTTCAGGCGGTAGCACAATCACAGTTGAGTCTGACCCAATCAAGTATGTTTACGATCTTGGCTCAGGCGAGTACGGCTTCAGAGTAATTCTTAAGAACGTACCTGATGATGCTGATATTACAGTTGTTCCTTCAGTTACTACAACTGATTCTGCAGCATACAACGTTGAAACAGTAAGCTTTAACGTTGCAGATGCAACAGCAGTTGCTTAATTAAATGATTTCGAGAAAATATGAAAAACCGCTACTCAATCTCGTTGAGTTTGAGCTTGAAGACGTTCTTACGGCTTCTACAGTTGTTCACACAACCTCTGCTCCAACCACTTTGCCGGGTACAACTACCCAAAGCGGAGTTGAAGTTGGCAAGGGTGATATTGTGATAGACTTTGGCGACTTTTTCAAGTAAATTAAATATTTTACTATTCTGAAAGGAGTATTTTTTATAATGGAAAAATACACAACCCCAGAGCTCGAGATCATGGAATTCGAGCTCGAAGATGTACTCACAATTTCTCTTTGGGATGGCGACATCTACGAAGGCTGGTATTAATTAACCACTTTACGTGCTGCCCTCTCAACAGGGCAGTACGGTGAGCTAAACATCTTATTAGCAAAGCAAATCAACCCGAGGGTTCCCCCTCGGGTTGTGACGTGTCACCCCTTCTCAATTTTACTTATACTCATATATCAATGTGAGCTTAAGTAAGGGTGAGAAGATAAGGTAAAAGTAAAGCTATCGCTACGCTTTAAGTGAAGAGTAAAGGGTAGAGAATTGAAACAACACCTTAAACCACAAATTATATTATTATAAAATCGGGTGATATTATGAAATTAAAAATTACAGATTTAATAATTGAAATTGATATCATCGGTGAGCTGCTCAAGGGTAGAGTGGAGGATTACGTATACGTAGGTGAGAGATCTGCAGATATTGTAATAAACGTTTCGGAGCAGTTTTATAAGGACAGAAACAAGGAGCACAAAAATCTTTCCTTCGACGAGTGTGAGTATTTATACAGTGGCTCGTTTTTCTACGAGCAGCTTACCTTGTTTAACGGTGTAATGCTACACGCCTCTTGTGTTGAATACAAGGGCAAGGCATACCTTTTTTCTGCAACAAGCGGTACGGGTAAATCTACTCACACACACTTATGGCTGAAGTATCTTGAGGGCAGCAGAATTATAAATGATGATAAGCCTGCAATACGCATTATTGACGGTGTGGCTTATGCCTACGGTACTCCTTGGAGTGGAAAAACTGATGAAAGCGTTAACGAAGGTGTGGAAATCGGTGGAATATGCTTCCTTGAAAGAGGCGAGAATAAAATAACACGTATTCCGGGCATTGCCGCCCTGAAGCCTTTTATGGATCAAACTGTGCGCCCAGCAGACAAAAATCTTATGAATAAAATGCTCGAAACTCTTAATATAATTCTTACAGACCTGCCAATTTACCGTATGTCCTGCGATATGTCGGAGGATGCAGTTAAAACTGCGGTCAACGGTATGGTAAGAGGATAAGTGTTCACGTCCGAAGGACATAATAACTATACAAATTTTATTTTTTACATAGGTGATTTTTATGGCTAAACGAGAAAGAAAAAAAGGTAGGGGAAAGAAGATTGCAATTGCAATCTTGTGCATATTCCTTGCAATTATAATCGGTGCATACGCAATACTTTCTGCGTACTGGAAAAGGATCACAACTGCGCCTCCTGCAGTTAAGGATACCCTTACTTATGACTTTGACGAGGATGAAACTATACCCGTTACCTTTGCAGATGATCCGGTATTTGACGAAATTTACGAAGGTGACGCAAGTGAATTTAAGGCTGCCATAAAAGAATGGGCAACTAACGATGCCGATATTATGTACAGTAACAACGTTATTAACGTTTTGTGCATAGGTGTTGATACCCGTAACGAAAATACTATTCACGGCCTTACGGACTCTATGATTATCTGCTCCGTCAATACAGAGCGTGGTGAGGTTACTTTTACCTCTGTTATGAGAGATAGCTTCGCTTACCTTGAATCACCTGAAGGCTACAGCGTATTTAATAAAATCAACTCAGCATTCCCGTTCTACGGTATCGATAGCCTTATTAATACGGTTGAATCTCACTTTAAAGTACGTATCGACGGCTATGCTATGATAAACTTTGCTTTGTTTAAGGCAGTTATTGACAAATTTGACGGTGTTAACGTGTACGTTGATGAAACTATGGCAAGTCATTTGCAGTCTTCCTATGGCTTTGACGTTGAGGCAGGTAACAGCGTTTGCCTTAACGGTGACCAGGCTCTTGCATATTGCCGTAGCCGTAAAATTTATTTTGACGGCGACGTTAGTCGTACTGCAAACCAAAGGCGTGTTCTTTTGGGCTTACTTAAGAAGGCAACAACGATTAAAACATCTGAGGTTGCAGATTACGTTGAGCTTGTTATGCCTTATCTTGAAACAAGCTACACAGAAGCAGAGGTGCTTTCTTTGGCAACAAAGGCTGTTGTTGGCGGTTGGGCAAGCTTTGACGTGAATCAATTATGCTTACCGGATGAGGCTTCCAGAGAAGGCTACTCCGGGGAAATGTGGTACTGGAAGGTTGACTATCCGTTGGCTGCCCAAACTCTCCAGGAAGCAATTTACGGTGAAACAAATATAGTTCTTGAAGAGGACAGAGTTTCTCCGTTAGACTTAGATTAAAAGGTGGTGAAGACGTGGTTATTTATCCTGAGTCCTTTAGTGTTAAACCTAATACTGAGGCTACCATTGGGCTCAGAAACCTTTTTTGCACCACGTCTCAATCTGCCATAAATAAAAACCTTACTCTTTTAAAGGGTAACTACGTTTTTTGCAGTAAAAATGCAGAGGAACGTAAAATTTACGTTTCCAATTCTGCTGCTCCTGAGGAGTATAGCAGAATCTCAAAAAGAGATATGCATAAATCTGCCATTGTGATTGAAAACGTAAAGAATATGGATATTGACTGTGGCTACTCTAATTTTATTATGGATGGCAAAATGACTCATATCTATATTAAAAATTGTGAAAATATTAAAATCAAAAACGTTAATATCGAAACCGTTTTACCTGACGTGCATAAAATAACCATTACCAAGGCATCTCCTTTTTATATCACCTTTGAAATTGATTCTCAAAGCAATTATATTGAGGAAAACGGCAGCTTTTTCTGGATTGGAACAGATTATAAAACAGGCTTCACTGATTTTAAGAACAGTGCTTCCTGGACACCTACTGCAAAAAAGGACAATCTTTTCCATTTAACAAAAAACGGCAGCCATCCTCTTTTTGGTGTGGCAAGTATAAAACAAGTTTCCGACAGAGTTTTTAACGCTCGTTTTATTGTGCCAAAGGATTATGAGGCAGGGCAGGTTTTTTATATTTTTCCTGCGCTACGCGAAGAGGTTGGTATACTTGTTGAGGACTCCAAAAATATTTATCTTGAGAACGTGAGGCAGACCTTCAACTATTCGCATTCCTTTATTGCTCAGAATAGTGAAAATATCACCTTGCAGAGCGTGGATTTTTCTCCTAATCCAAAGGCAGAGGCAGACCTTTGCTCCTTTGCCGATGCAGTGCATTTCAGTATGTGCAGAGGTAAAATCAAGGTCTGTGACTCTAATTTTGATGCCATTTCAAGTAATGCTTGTAATATCCACGGCTTTTATTTTAAGATAACTGAAATTAACAAGGATAAAATGACGGTAAAATTCAGTCATCCCAAAAGCTACGGCTTTAGTTGTTTAAGAGATGGGGATATTATCGCCTTTATTGACTCCAAAACTCATATGGAAACGGGCAGAACGAAGCTTCTGCACGCTACCTTGAGAGATGAGTACACCTTTGACCTTGTAATGACAACCTATGATCCACCGGCACACGTTGGCGATTTTATTGAGTGTATACCTGCAAATGCCGATTTTGAATTTTGCAATAATACTATTAACAGAGTTGCAGGTAAAGGCGTTTGCTGTACAACTCGCGGTAAGGTACGTATTGAAAACAACAGATTCCTTAACACAGGTGCTTCGGGCATCCTTTTTGCAGGTGATACCTCTGAAAAATTTGAAGGCGGACGAATCTGCGATGCTCATATTTCCTCTAATGCATTTATGAATTGTGAGGAAAGTAATATTCTTATTAAGCCTCTTAACAGGAAATACGCAGGACACGTTCACAGCAATATTTTGGTTGAAAATAATCTTTTTGTTGTAAATAATATTTACGCTGCAGACGTTTCATCTGCCCATAACGTTGTGTTCAAAAATAACGTGTATAAAGGCAAAGCCCTTAACAATAAATGGATTTCACTTAAAAATGCAACTAACGTTATTACCGACTGCCCACAACAAAAATAACGAGGATATAAAAAAGCTGTAAAAAACTGAGTTTTTTACAGCCTTCTTCTCTTTAATAAGTTTTTGCTTCAAAGGATTGGCAACAGGTGCTATCGGCTGATTTTGGCTCACAGTTGCAGCCGCCGACCTTGATTGCGTTCTTTGAACAGAAATTTTCTGCAGGGCAATGATACTTGCAGTTTTCCACGGTACAGCTAATGCTGCTATTCTTCTTTTTATCCATTTTTGTTCCTCCTTTATTTTGAGTAAATTCAAATAAGAACTTGCTCTGTTTTTAGTCTACCCAACAAAAATAAATTTATAAGGTGAAATATGAAAAAAGAAATTGTTATTAAATCTGCATATTCTGCTTTGAAAAAGCTTACACCACTACAGTTTGATTGTGGCAAAATCTGTAACGGTAAATGCTGCAAAGGTGACGCTGATACGGGTATGCTTCTTTTCCCCGGTGAAGAAAAGCTTATAGATAAAGATATTAATATAATAGAAAGAGACGGCGCCTTTTATGCAATATGTAACGGTAGCTGCAACAGAAGCTACCGTCCGCTTTCTTGCAGAATCTTTCCCTTGTTCCCTGTAATAAAAAACGATGACGGCAAGGAGTATATTGAGGTCACCTTTGACTCAAGGGCAGATTGTCCTCTTGTGAACGAGGAGTATAAAATAAGCAGAAGTTTTTGTAACAAAGTAAAAAGGGCAGGCAAGTATTTGCTTTTGAATGAAGAAACTGAGGCTTTTTACAGAAATCTGAGTGCCGAAATAGAAGAAATTGATCAACTGAAGCTGCTTTTAAAATAAGCGGCTTTTTTTATATTTTTTTATAAAAAGTGTTGACAAAATAATAATTGTATGATAAAGTAATAACAGTAATCATTACTACTTATGAAAAAGAGGTGATTTTCAGTGAGAAGCTCAAAGCAAAGAGATGCAGTTTTGCAGGTCCTCAGAGATTCCTGCGATCATCCGACTGCAGATATTATTTACGAAAGAGTCAAGCTGCAAATCCCTAACATAAGTCTCGGTACTGTTTACCGTAACCTTGGTCAGCTTAAGGACGAGGGACTCATCACAATAGTTGAGAGCAGTGACACAAAGGTGCATTACGAAGGGAATCTGCAGGAGCATATTCACTTCTTGTGCAAAAGGTGTTATAATATCACAGATGTGTTCTGTACTCCTCAGGTTCCTCAGGCATTAGGAGATATGGGACTAAAGGTTGAATCGCAAAAAACTGTTTATTACGGTGTGTGTAATGCGTGCCGAAATAATATAAATTAATTAAGTAAATCAATTTATTTTAAAGGAGAATTTTATTATGAAAAAATGGAAATGTTTAGTTTGCGGCCAAATCGTTGAAGGCGAAAATCCACCGGCAGCTTGTCCTCTTTGCAAGGCTCCTGCAGAAAAGTTTGTTGAAGTTAAGGAAGAGGAAATGACTTGGGCAGCAGAGCACGTTCTTGGCGTTGCTAACGGCGTTAGCGAGGAAATCCTTGAAGGTCTTCGTGCAAACTTCCAGGGCGAATGCACAGAGGTTGGTATGTATCTTGCAATGGCAAGAGTTGCTCATAGAGAAGGTTATCCTGAAATCGGTCTTTATTGGGAAAAGGCTGCATACGAAGAAGCAGAGCATGCAGCAAAGTTTGCAGAGCTTCTCGGCGAGCTTGTAACAGATTCTACAAAGAAGAACCTTGAAATGAGAGTTGAAGCTGAAAACGGCGCAACACTCGGCAAATTCGAGCTTGCAAAAATGGCTAAAGAGCAGAATCTTGATGCTATCCACGACACAGTTCACGAAATGGCTCGTGACGAAGCAAGACACGGCAAAGCATTCGAAGGTCTTCTTAAAAGATATTTTGGTTAATAAAATATAAAAATTTGGAAAACATCTTAACAAAGGAGTGATTTGTATGAAATATTTATGTCCATGTGGTTACGTTTACGATCCTGCAAATGGTGACCCGGAAAATGGTATTCCTGCAGGAACCTTATGGGAAGATGTGCCTGAGGATTGGGTTTGCCCTGTTTGCTCATTAGGTAAAGAGGCATTTGAAGAAATGTAATAAAAAATGCCGATGATTTGTTCATCGGCATTTAGAATTTGAGGTGTTTTTATGGATAAAACCGCATTATTTAATTTATCATACGGTGTATACGTGGTAACAACGTGGGGCGAGGGCAAGGCAACAGGCTGCACTGCAAACTCTGCAATGCAGATTACCTCTGAGCCCGGCACAATTGCAGTCTCAATAAATCACGATAACTACACAAATAAGTGCATAAAAGACACAGGCATTTTTGCAATTAATATTTTAGGTGAGAGCGTTGATCCGATAATCATCGGCTCCTTCGGCTTCAGAAGTGGCAGAGATACGGATAAGTTTGAGGGCATTGAGCCACTTGTTAAGGAGTTTACTCCTGTTTTACCGCAGGCAATGGCATATATCACCTGTAAGGTTATTAACACAATGGAAACGGCAACTCATACCGTTTTCCTTGGAGAAATAACAGATGCAGGTAATCTTTCTAAGGACACTCCAATGACCTATAGCTATTACCACAAGGTAATCAAGGGCACCACGCCAAAGAATGCACCTACCTTTGCAGGATAAGGCAAATACATAAATCAGCGTAGCAGATAATAAAGCGCTGATGCGACTAATAGATTAATCAGGCTAACGCAGTGATGCTCGGCTTTGACAATCACGCAAAATTATAAATTCAGATAATGCAGAGCAGCAAGGCTTTTATTAAATCCAATGCAAAAAGAAAAATCCATCGCACATGCGATGGACTTTTCTTTTAACGGGAATTTTGAATTCCTACGTATTGTATTGGCAAGGTTATAGTAACATACGGATGTTGCATTCTTGTTGCAACTTTATGAACAAATTGTTAACAATTTAATATTTTTTTAATAATTATAAAAAAACAAAAGTCTCCTTCGTCATTTTTTACAACTGAAAACCTTGTTTTTTGTGCAGGTTTAAATCGTGTTTTTTGTTTCTTTTCTTGAAAGAATTTTGGCGATATGGTAGTCTATTAATGTAAAAAATATTTACTGTTATGGAGGTAAATTATGGCAAGTATTCTTGATGCTTTTAAAGAGAAACACGAAGAAGCAAGAGTTTATTCAGGCAAAAAGCTTAAGGTTGGTATCATTGGTTGTGGCTGGATTGCAGAGGCACATCTCAAGAGCTACCTTAAGTGCGACGACGTTGAGGTTGTTGCATTTGCAGATTTAGTAGAGGGCAAGGCAGAGGCATTTGCCAAGGCAAACGGTGTTGAGGGCAGATATTACAATAGTGATAAAGAGCTTATCGACAATGAAAAGGAGCTTGACGCAGTTTCTGTTTGTACTTATAACCGTCAGCATGCACCTTGTACAATTTACGCTTTGGAGCACGGTGTTAACGTTCTCCTCGAAAAGCCAATGTGCGTTACTATGGAAGAGGCAGTTGAAATCTGCAAGGCAGAAAAGAAGAGTGGCAAGATTCTTTCCATCGGCTTCCAGCCTCGTTTCGACGAAAATATGAAAATGGTCAAGAAAATCTGCGGAAGCGGTGTTCTTGGTAAGATTTATTACATTCAGACAGGCGGCGGCAGAAGAATGGGTATCCCAACACCATTCGGCACCTCATTTATTCAAGAGGATACTGCAGGTCTCGGCGCTTTAGGTGACATCGGTTGCTATTCACTTGATATGGTGCTTAATGCAATCGGCTACCCGAAGCCACTTACAGTTACAGGCTTCAAGGCAGGTATCTTCGGCAAGAAGCCCGAATATCTTCAGAAGCCTGAATACACAGAGGTTTTCGGTGTAGATGACTTTGCTGCTGCATATATTCGTCTTGAAGGTGGAGTTACTCTCGACTTCAGAATTGCTTGGGCAATGCATTGCGACACTCCCGGTGATACAATCATTATGGGTACTGAGGGCGGACTCAGAATTCCTTCAACAGAGTGCTGGAACGGCTCTATCGGTGGTCCAATGACAATTTATCACAACATTGCAGGTGAATGCGTTGAAACCGTTATCCCTGAAATGCAGAACGACGGCGACAATTTCGACAAGAAAATCCGTTCCTTTGTTGATGCAATTGAGTTTGGTCTTCCGTCTCCTGTTCCAACAAGCCAGATTATTTACAATCAGGCAATCATTTCAGGTATTGCACAATCCTCCGACCTCGGCAGAGAGATTGAAATTCAGATTCCCGAAATCTAAAAGCTTTATAATCAGGTGGGCTACGCGTTCACCTGATTTTTTTATAAATAAATATCTTGTATTTGCTTTTTTCGGTGGTATAATTAGTAAGGTGATTTTTATGGACAAAAACGTTCCTCAATGGATTATAGACAGTAAAACAGATGCGCAGACTCAAAATGATGAGGTTGGGCTTATCGTAGCGTCCTTTATCGGCGCTTTCCGTAAGCGTGGCTTCGAGGAAAAGGAAATCGGCATAATGATGGCGCAGGCTTTCCTTTTGCCGTTGGAAGAGGCAGAAAAACGCGTCGATGCCGTCCTTAATTGCGACGAAAAAGTAGATTTACAGGCATCAAAAAACTTGTGCTTGTTCCTTGTGCAAAAGGGCGCGCTTTTCAGTACGGAGCAGTCTGATCCGTGTGACCTTATAACGCTTCTCAAGGCAATGTACGGTGGTGCCTTTGCCTTTGAGTCTCTCCTTGTTTATCCTGAGCTTTTGAGCAATTGGAAGAAAAAAGAGGTCAGGAATTCTAAGGAATTTGCGTCTCAAAAGGCAGTTGTGGATAATATTCTTGACGAGCTTGAAAGAGTGTACAAATCCTAAAATTTTGTAAATCAACAAAAATTTTGTTACAAAACTTAAGTGTAATTGTAAATAAAATACAAAAAATTTTCTTTTTTGGACTTATTTTACCTTTACTAATTATGTAAAATTTATTATAACATACTAGATGATGT
>X40_Bactrian_Camel__coassemble_97_pt1 | contig 17050 bp, 14 predicted proteins | sample X40_Bactrian_Camel__metabat2_low_PE_002 | metagenome-assembled genome bin X40_Bactrian_Camel | reverse complement strand
CAGTTACAGTTGCTTCTACAGACAGCCTTGTTGCTATGATTGAAGCAGATGCAAACGAAATCTCTAACGAGGTTATGTTTGACGGTATTATGTTCGCTCACGAGGAGAACAAGAAAATCGTTGAATTTATCAAATCTATCGTTGCTGAAATCGGCAAGGAAAAAATCTCTTTTGAATCAAACGACCCATCAGAAGAGCTTTACGAGGCTATCAAGGCTTTTGCTATTGATGACGTTAAGGTTGCTCTTGATACAGACGACAAGAGAATCCGTGACGAGAGACTTCTCCCAATCTACGCTGCAGTTCACGCAGAGTTCGACGAGAAGTTCCCTGAAGAAGCAGATAAAATTGAGGATTGCCTCTACAAGCTTCAGAAATATATCGTTCGCCGTTGGCTTCTTGACGAAGGCAAGCGTGTAGACGGACGTGGCATTGACGAAATTCGTCCTCTTAATGCAGAAATTGACCTTCTTTCAAGAGTACACGGTTCAGGTATGTTCACACGTGGTCAGACACAGGTGCTTTCCATAACAACACTTGGTACTGCTCGTGATGCACAGATGCTTGACGGTATTGACGAGGACGTTGAAAAGAGATACATCCACCACTACAATTTCCCTTCATACTCTGTTGGTGAAACAAAGCCGTCAAGAGGTCCCGGCAGACGTGAAATCGGTCACGGTGCTCTTGCAGAAAGAGCTCTTCTTCCCGTTATTCCTTCAATGGAAGAGTTCCCATACACAATCCGTGTTGTTTCCGAGGTTCTTTCTTCAAACGGCTCAACCTCACAGGGCTCAGTTTGTGGCTCAACACTTGCTCTTATGGCTGCAGGTGTTCCCATTAAGGCTCCTGTTGCAGGTATCTCCTGCGGTCTTATCTCTGAGGGCGACCGTTTTATGACAATGGTTGATATTCAGGGCCTTGAGGACTTCTTCGGCGATATGGACTTTAAGGTTGCAGGTACAAAGAACGGTATTACTGCTATCCAGATGGACCTTAAGGTACACGGCCTTACTCCTGAAATCATTAAGGAAGCATTTGAGAAAACCTACAAGGCTCGTATGTATATCCTTGACGAAATAATGAATCCTGTTATTTCCGAGCCAAGAAAAGAGCTTTCTGCTTACGCTCCAAAGCTCCTTACAACAAAAATTGACGTTGAAAAGATTGGCGACGTTATCGGTAAGCAGGGCAAGGTTATCCAGAAAATTTGCGCAGAGTGCAACTGTAAGGTTGACGTTGAAGAGGATGGTACAATCTTCGTTACAGCAATCGATATTAACGATGCAAACCGTGCTCTTGATATTATCAACACAATTGCAAACGATCCTGAAATCGGTGCAATTTACAACGGTGTTGTTACAAGACTTATGTCCTTCGGCGCATTTGTTGAAATCGCTCCCGGTAAAGAAGGTCTCGTTCACATTTCAAAGCTTGACGTTAAGAGAACGGAAAAGGTTGAGGACTGTGTAAACGTTGGCGATCAGATTATGGTTAAGGTTACAGAAATCGACGATCAGGGCAGAATCAACCTTTCAAGAAGAGATGCTCTTATTGAAATCGAAGGTCTTGTTCCTGAAAACGACGACGAGCCTCAGAGAGAGCGCCGTCCAAGAAAGCCATTCAATAAAAGAAGAGACTAATATTAAAAGCTCCTTGCAATAGCGAGGAGCTTTTTTATGCAAAAATCTAAACACAAAGCAAGAATTCACATAACGCTACGCATTATTTTAGGTTGCTTATTAACGCTTGCTGATTACCCTTTGATTTTTCTGTTTGTGTTTGACAAAACTTCTTATATTTTGTACAATAAAATCATAAAATAACTAAGGAGGTTATATTTATGGAAATAGCAGCAGTAATTATATTTATTTTATTGGCGCTTATTTTTGCCAACGTTCGCATAGTTCCTCAGGCGCACGAATACGTAATAGAGTTTCTTGGCAAGTACAAAAAGACTTGGGGTGCAGGTCTCCACGTAAAAATCCCGTTTCTTGAGCGCATTGCTAAAAAGATTACTCTTAAGGAGCAGGTTATAGACTCTCCTCCACAGCCTGTTATCACTAAGGATAACGTTACAATGCAAATTGATACCGTTGTTTTCTTCAAAATTTTTGACGCAAAGCTTTTTTCCTACGGCGTTGTTAACCCTATTAACGCTTTGGAAAATTTAACTGCAACTACTCTTCGTAACATTGTAGGTGAGCTTGAATTAGATAGCACTCTCACCTCTCGTGATACAATAAACGGCAAAATGACTGCCATTCTTGACGACGCACGTGACCAATGGGGAATGAAGGTTACACGTGTTGAGCTTAAGAATATTATTCCTCCACAGGAAATTCAACAAGCTATGGAGAAGCAAATGAAGGCGGAGCGTGACCGACGTGAAACACTTTTACAGGCTGAAGGTCACAAGGCTGCAGCAATAACTCGTGCAGAAGGCGATAAGCAAGCAATGGTCCTTGCCGCAGAAGGTGAAAGGGATGCTCGTATAGCACGTGCAGAAGGCGAAGCAAAGGCTCTTCTGCTTGCAAAGGAAGCAGAGGCAGACGGTATCAGAGCCATTATTGAAGCCAAACCGACTGCAGAGGTTATTGAATTAAAGCGTTACGAAGCACTCGTTAACGTTTCCAACGGCCAGGCAGCAAAAATTATTATTCCTACCGACGCAGTCGAAATCGTTAAAAAGGACGTTATTTTTAGCGAGACCACAGGACTCGGTGATTCAACAAAAGAAGCAAAGCCTGTACCGAAAAAGAAAAAGCCTGATCCCTGTTGCGACTAAAAACAAGGATGCAAACTATATAAAACAATATAACTTAAGGGATTCCCGCAGGATATTTCTGCAGGAATCCCTTTGTCTGTACCATTCTCACATAACGATTTTTTGTTTAAAAAACGATGCACTCCCATTTGAGAGTGCATCAATATTTTTTTATTTCTTTTTGAAATCTTTTCCGTTTTTGTAAAGGAACCAAACTCCTGCCGCAAGGATCGCACCAATAAAGGCAGAAATAAACGTCATTAATACGTAGCCGTTTCCGATTAAGCCAATTGCATCAAATAAAGCAACGATAAGATTTGAAGCAACGCCTGCTACTGCTTCACCAAAGAACGCAATGCTGACGAAGGAAATTGTTTCTCTGAAATCGTGCTTGCACAAATAAATACTTGCGCCGCCTGCTGCTGCAAGGCGAATAACTATTGCAAGTATTTCTGAAAGGTAGCTTGCTGCTCCTACCCCTAAAACGCTGCTTGTTATTGCGTTGATTATAGCCGACAAAATTGCAACTACGATGCCTGCCGCAAGAACTGCACCTGCAATGTATGCCAATGACCTGTCAAAAGAGTCGCTCTTTACGTATGCTATAAATCCGTCTATAGCTGAACTCTTAGCCTTTGGTGCTGTAGGAGCTACCTGCTGACCTGCAAATGCCGCCGAATTCGTCTGTTGCTGATATATAGGCGGAACAGGTGTTGGGTTAACGGGCGGAACAGGTGCTGTGTTAACAGGTGCCTGTTCAACAGGTGTGCCGCACTTAAAACAGAACTTGTCGTTTTCTTGAAGTGGATTTCCACAAGTTTTGCAATTCATAATATCATTCTCCTTTTAGTTAATTGAAGCACCTATTTCAAATTTTGTCAACGAAGCTTTTTAAATTGTGCCGTTTTTTACTTTTTCCATAAAATCGGAGCATGCAGGCACAACAAAATTTATGCCCTTTTCAACGATTTCAAAGGTTACCTCTTTGCCAAAGCGTACCTCACCGTCAATATTAACTGCAGATTTCTTATCTGTTTTAATAGTGACCTTTTTGCCTCGTTTGTAAATCGTTCTGTCCCAGGTAAGATGCTGACCTTTTTTATATTTGTCTATGAGAGGCAAAAGAGCGACTCTCACCACGTCCTTTTTAACAATAACAAAATCAAGCTCTCCGTCATAAGTAAGCGCCTTTGGTGCGGCGTAGTAGCCACCACCGTACCAACGGGAATTTGCGGCAACGCAGAAAAGCACGTCTGAGGTAAATTCCTCTTCATCGTCGATTTTAATTGAAAAAGTCTTTTTCATCTCGCCAAAGAACTGAAGGAGCACACCTAAGGTATAGGCAGCCTCTCCTTTTATCAAAGGTAGCTTCTTTAGCTTTACCTGATTTGCACAAACCTCTGCATCAAGTCCCATAGAGCATTGATTAATGGCGTATTCATCGCCACATTTAATAAGGTCAAACTGCATAACCTGACCGTTAATGTGGTCTTTAACGTCTCTTAATTCCTTTTTATCACCAAAAATACGGATAAAATCATTACCGCTTCCCAAAGGGAAAGCTGCAACCTGAGCGTGATGCTTGCAGGCACAAGCGTTCACAACCTCCCAAAGCGTACCGTCTCCTCCACAAGCGTAAACTCTTATGGGGTTACCCTCGTCTACCTTCTTTTTTGCGTAATTATAGCCGTCGTTGGGGCCTTGAGTAACGTGAATTTCGTAGTCCTCAATATTCATTTCCGTCATTGCACATTTTATTCCATTTGCACATCGTTCATAGGAAATACCCTTACCACAGTTAGGATTTATTATAAATAAATGCTTCATTTTGTGTACCTCATTTAAAATACATATAGAATCGACACTTTATCATACCATTGTAAAGCTTACGGCTTTTATCTGCTTTCCTGCCGAAGCAATTTTCAAACTCCTCGTCAGGTGTAATTACGTAATAGCTCCAGCCGTGCTGAGGAGTAAAAATCTGCCCCATTGTTTTGTATATTGCCTCTGCTTCCTGTAAATCAAGAAGCCTTTCACCGTACGGTGGATTACAAATTACCGTTCCACGTTCGCTATAGCGCTTAAAATCCTTAATATCTCTTTTTTCAAAGTGGAGCTTTTGACCAATAGGCAAGCGAGCCGCATTTTCCGTTGCAATTTTTATTGCCAAAGGATCAATATCTGAGCCGAAGCCTTGGAAATCCGTATCCACCTTTTCAAGACTTTTTGCCCTTTCCTTTTCTTCTGCCCATATATTTTTGGGAAGCACGTCGAAGCGTTCTGCAGAGAAATGTCTGTTAAGTCCCGGTGCAATATTGTGCGCATACAAGGCACCTTCAAGAAGAAGGGTACCGCTACCACACATTGGATCGTAAAGCGTATGATAGTGCCTGACCTTTGCCAAAGCACAAAGAGAAGCTGCAAGTGTTTCCTTAATAGGAGCGCCGTTCTGAACTAAACGGTAGCCTCTTTTATGAAGCCCTGCGCCTGTTGTATCTATGAGAAGCATAGCCTTATCGTTCATAATAGAAAACTGGATTTGATGAACGGGGCCTGTTTCTGCAAACCAGGAAATGCCGTATTTAGACTTTAATCTTTCAACAACTGCCTTTTTAATAATTGCCTGACAGTCGCTTACACTAAAAAGCTGAGATTTTAAAGAGTAGCCCTTAACGGGAAATGCGTCCTCCTTGCCTATCCATTGCTCCCAAGGCAAATCCTTTACACCTTGGAAAAGCTCCTCAAAGGTTTTTGCCTCAAAGGTGCCCATTACTATCTGCACACGCTCTGCAAAATGTGAGCAAATGTTAACACGGGCTAATATATTCTCATCACCTGAAAATAATACTCTTCCGTTTTCTGCGGCTACGTTTTCTACCCCTAAAAAACGAAGCTCATCGGCAATAATGCCCTCTACACCTAAAAGGCTGGGTATACAAAAATCTATTTTCATTAACGTTCCTCCATGGTAAACCAGAAGCTTACACCGTTTTCTGTATTTTCAAAGCCACAATCACACTCGTGATTGGTTACAATTGTTTTTACAATGGAAAGCCCTAAGCCGAAGCGTCCCTCTTTGCGAGAATGTGCCTTATCGGCTCTGTAAAAGGACGTAAAAATACTATCCTTATCCTTATCCTCAACGTGACTTCCCGTATTAAAAATATTGACCTTAACGAAGCTGTTTTCCGACTGTGTTGATATCTCTATAAGCTTTTCACCTTGTGCGTGGCTACAGGCGTTAAGCACGATATTTGAAAGCACGGTTGTCATCTGCTTAATATCGCCGTATACCGTTGCATCGTGAAGCTTAGTTTTTACTGTGATGCCTTTTTCTTTAAATATAGGAGCTGCCGTTTGCAAAAAGTCCTCTATATATTGCCTTACGTTAAACTCTTCCTTTTCCGTCTGAGTTGTGCCTGTTGAATATAAGGACTGCTCAAGCATATTAACAACAAGCTCATTCATTTTATCTGCTTCGTTAATAATTATATCGCAATACTCAGTTGACGTGCCGTCCTCTTCAGAAATATTCATTTTTAAGCCTTCTGCATATCCTCTTATTATGGCAATTGGCGTTTTCAACTCGTGAGATGCTGAGGAAACGAAATCCTGCCTCATTTTTTCCAGAAGTCGCTCTTTTTCGATATCCTCCTGAAGCTGAGCGTTCTTTTCCCTAAGCTCCGTAAGTGCTTTATCAAGAGACCGGGAAACTGTGTTTATATTTTTGGCAAGAGCGCCGATTTCATCGTTACGGTCGATATCTGTCTTTGAGGAAAAATCGAGACTTGCAATTTTATTCATTACGTTATTCATCTGAATAAGCGGTTTTGTGAATCTCCTTGAATAATCATAAATAAACACAAGTGCAAGACCTAAAGCAAAAACGGTAATTGCCGTAGTAACAGTTGTGGCAACCGAAGCGTTTTCCTGAATTGGATTTATCTCGGTAGAAATTTCTATATGATAGCCGTTTTCAAAGCTTTTGCCGTAAAGTATGTACTGAGTTGAGCTGCCGTCGGCACTTACTATGTTAAAATAACTGCCGTCATCATTTGTTTCACGCGTGATAACGTTTATCTTGTTACCTGATAAATAAGATGACCTTGTGGCATAAATATAGTTATCCACGTCATCATACAAATCTATGCTTACGTTATGCGTACTTTCCATTTCCGAAAGCACAATATAATAGTTACCGTTAACCTTTTCCACTTCACTTGCAATATTTTTCATATTGCGTTCCATATTCCATATATATACACCTTCAAGAAGCTGAGAGTTAACGAACGCAATGCCCATAAGACACACCGCCATAATCGCTCCCACCTCAAGAAAGAACTTGGCTCGGATACCTAATTTTCCTCGTTTCATTTCAAGACCCTTTCTCTGTAGCCAAAAGAAGCTTAAACGTCAAGCTTATAGCCTGTTCCGTATACGGTAACGAGCCTTCTTGTGCCCCAATCACCAAGCTTTGTGCGAAGACGTGCAATGTGACTGTCTACCGTACGAAGCTCACCGTTAAACTCCTCACCCCAGATTTTTTCCAATATTCTTTCGCGAGAATATACTCTGCCCGGAGCTTTCATAAACATTTTAGTTATCTCGTATTCCTTTAAGGTTAAATCGACTATCCTGCCGTCAAGACGCACCTCGTGAGATACGCTATCCACCACAAGTCCATCTACCTCGTAAACAAACTCCTCTTCTTTTTTTGTTGGCGTCTGTACGGCACCACGCTGAAGAAGAGTATTGACTCTTTTGCTTAATATTGCAAGAGAAAAAGGCTTTGTGACGTAATCGTCTGCACCTTTTTCAAAGCCCATAATCTGATCAAAATCCTGAGAGCGTGCCGAAACAAGCATAATGGGAATGCCACTTGTTTCCCTGATTTTTCGGCAGACCTCCCATCCGTCTATTTCGGGCATCATTATATCTAACATACAAAGATTAATATCTCTATGCTGCCTGAAAAGAGAAAGAGCCTGCAGACCGTCCTCTGCCTCAAGCACCTGATGGCCCTCTTTGGTAAGACAGTCGCTAATTAATTTTCTGATAAGCTGTTCGTCATCTGCAACAAGAATTTTTGCCACAAAAAACACCTCGCAATTTATTTATTGTAAGGACAAACCTTCATACATATCCCGCAAACGACTCCTCTGCCGATATGATGAAATTGCTTTTTCATATAGTCGCTGCATACTGCAGGACTAAAAATCTCTTCCCTTTTTATGCCAGGATAAAAAGCCTTACCTGTAATTGCTCCCGAAGGACACGCCTTTACGCAGGCATCGCAACCGTTGCACAATCTTTCCTGTAAAGGCCCGTCACCGATTAACTCGCAATCGGTAAAAATTGTGCCGAGACGGACTCTTGTGCCAAACTCCTTGTGTATAAACAGAGAATTTTTGCCGATATCTCCAAGACCTGCAAGACGAGCCGCCTCTTTGTGACTGTATCTGCCGTTATACGGAGTGCCCGGCATACTTTGTGAGGCTGCAACGGTTATATATTTGTAGCCTTTGCTTTGCAAAAACAAGCCTGCTTCAAGCAGACACCTGTCTATAAAAGCGTTTACCGTTCTGTAATGATTAAAATAAGTTGGCGTAGGACAATCTGTAATTTCATCTACAATTGCATCAGAAAGTCGCACAACAATACTGATTGCATATTTCAAGTCACCTGTGTCTGCGTCCTCTGTTAAAGCGAAGCCTACGTCACTGACACCTTTTGAGAGAAGAAGCTCTCTCAACTCCTGTTCATACATTTTCTATCCTCATTTTTTCCATACATTGAAGCACCTTTAAGTTCATTTCCTGACATTCCTGCAGAAATTCACTTTTTGGATTATTTATAAATTCCACACAGGATTTTGCTTCGTTACCCATATGATATTTTTTATCTATATCAGGCACAAGCTCTGTCGGAGTGCCTTGATTATCATAAAAAATTATATTATCCGTTTGCGAAATACTGCCTATGGCAATTGTACCCTTATCTCCGAATATCTGAGAAACGCCTCTGCTTTGACCGATTTTTGAATAGGTTACGGTAACGATTTTATCGGTATACTCAAAAATTGCACTGCCACAACCATCTGCCCCTGTTGAAAGAAAACGTTGTGAGGGAATAATCCTCTCAGGCACGCCGAATAAATCTACACAAGGATATACGCAGTAAACTCCCAAATCGTTGAGAGCGCCTGTTTTCATTGCAGGGTTAAAAATATTTGGCAGCTCACCGTCAAGAAGAGCCTTGTATTTTGAAGAAAGCTGAGAAAAATCGAAGGCTGCGCTCCTTACGTTGCCAAGCTCCTTCACTTTTTCACGAAGGAGACTCCTTGCAGGAGAATGCATATACATAATTGCTTCAAAGTATACGAGACCTTTACTGCGAGAAAGTTCGCAAAGCTCCTTAAATTCCGCTGCAGTAACGGTTATGGGCTTTTCGCAAATAACGTGCTTACCGTTATTGAGAAGAGCCTTGCATTGCTCATAGTGGCAAACGTTGGGAGACGCCACGTATATAAGCTGTGTATCACTTTTAAGTAGCTCCTCAAAGCTTGAAAAAACCCGTTTTGCACCTGTCTCCTCTTTGAAGGCTTCGCCCTTTTCCTTTGAGCGTGAATAAACTCCGTCAAGAGTCAGCTCCTCGCAGAGCCTTGCACCTTCAATAAAGGACCTTGTTATCCAGGAGGTGCCTATTACGGAATACGTAATCATTACTTGTTACCTCTGAAAAATTGTTTTATGGTATTTACCGTTATATTTTTAGTAGCAAAGCTCAGCGTCTGGCTTAATCTTTTGTGAGGAAGAATATTCCATTCGCTTTCCTCTGCAGAGGTTATGCCCTTTTCTCTTAATACCTCACAGAAAAACTGTGACGTTTTAAGAAATGCGGGGAAATCCCTTTCTCTGTCACTATTCCAGGCGACCTCGGAAACGGCAAACCATCTCGGAAAGCAAAGAGAGTGCATAATTTTTTCATTTGTTACAAATTCTGTCCACAATGGACTTTCTATGCCAACGATACAAGCCTTACCCGTATCGTTGAAGCCCTTTTGCTTCTTGGGATTAAAAATAAAAATATCTCTCAAGGAGTGCATACCGTGTGGATAATCCACGTAAAACGGTGCAAAATTTTCAAGGATTACGGGGCCACCGTTGTTTGCCCAGTTAACTGTGGCATCTGTTTTATCCATCCAATGGGCAACTGTAACGTTATCTATTTCAACGTTGCCGCCACGAATAGCCTCGTTCCAGCAGATTGCTTTTTTACCCTTTTTCTTTAAATAGTATGAAATCTCGTTGGTAAAAACACCTTGGAGCTCTTCCATTGTTTTAAGGTTATTTTCTTCCCTTTTCTTTTGACACAGAGGACACTCGTTCCAATTCTTTTTCGGCACCTCATCGCCACCGATATGAACGTATTCTCCGGGGAAAACCTGACAAATTTCGTCAAGAATATCGTAAATTACCTTATAGGTTTCCTCTTTGCCTATGCATAAAATATTAGGGAAAATACCTGCCGTAGTCTGCACCGATGCACCTTCACCGTTGCAGGAAAGCTCAGGCTTTGCGCAAAGAAGCGCACTTGTGTGACCGGGGATATCGAACTCAGGGATTACCTCAATATAACGCTCCTTACAATATTCCACAAGCTCCTTAAGCTCAGCTTTTGTGTAGTAACCCGTGTATTGCTCCTCATCATCGTGACTTTTGCCGAAATGAGAGCCCTTACGCACAGAGCCTACCTGTGTTACTTCGGGATGGGACTCTATTTCCATTCGGAAGCCCTGGTCATCCGTAAGATGAAAATGGAATTTGTTAAACTTGAAATATGCAGCACCGTCAATAAGCTTCTTTATTTCTTCAACCGTAAAGAAATGACGGCTGCAGTCAAGCATAAAGCCACGATAATAATAATCAGGCTCATCATATATGTAAACAAACGGTAAGCAGCCTCTATAATTCCGCTTGAGCTGCTCAAGTGTTACGTGCGCATAATAGATGCCCTTTTCATCGGCACCTTCAATATGCACACCTTTTTCATCAATCTCTATTCTGTAGCTTTCCTTTTGAGAAAGCAACGGCGTAATTTTCTCCTCAAGTGCAGGTTCTGTACCAACAGGAAAACGGTAAAAACCCTTGTTTAATTCGAGCTTTTTTGGTTGGGGACATAAAAACATAACACTACACCACCTTATAATTAATTGTAATTATACTATTTTATGACGTCAATTGCAAGTATTATCGGTAGTTGAATTACTCTTTAAAATGTGCTATATTATATTTGATAATATTTTAGGAGTACAATATGAAAAAGCTTATTTCAATTATATTATGCTTTTCTGCTTTGCTCTGCCTTGCAGGATGCGAAAAAACAACAAAAAAGGAAGATGAATCAACAAGTGACGTTCCCGAAAGCACAACGGCACAAAGTACGGTTGAAGCTACCGACGTAACCTTACCTGCTGATTTGACTCAGGAGGAAATATCCGAAACGATCTTAGTTACTGCAGAAGCTCCTGAGCCTGCAACCGTACCTACTGCAACACCTGTTACAACGGATAACGTGACGCAGACTCCGTCCACGTCGGCTACCATTCCTTCCACTACAGTTGTTATAACAAGTAAGGAATACGAAAAAACAGGGGATATGGCATTTACGGATAACGCAAGTAACAAGTTTATTAAAGCCGTTGCCTCAAAATACAACGTGTCTGCAAAAAATCTTGTTGCCCTTTACACCGTGCCTGAAAATGACAGTAACATTGTGCTCCAGTTTGACGGCACGAAAAATGCAGACGGCACTTTAAAAAGAAACAAGGACACTCTTGTTGCAATATACTCAATTGATTCTGCCCTCACGTCAAAACGAGCAAGTGACGATGACCTTAACGAATACTCCTACGCAGAAATGAAGGTTATGTTTATTTCAGTCACAAGCTTTATAATGCCTGAATTTGAAGAGCTTAAATAAAAAATCCGCCTTTCATCCAACGATGAAGGGCGGTTTTTTGCTTTTATAACATATCCGTTGTGGCAAAAGTTGTTAACGGAAGGTCGACTCTTTCGCCTGTTTTTTGACTTTTTTATATTGCAAGAATCATTTCAACGGCTCTTTTACCTGCATAAAGGTCAACGTATGGCTTACGGTTATTTTTAACAGCATCCACAAAATCAGCAAAAAGGCTTGTGTGTCCGTTGCCGTAAACGTTGGCAATTTTCTCCTTGATTTCTCGTCTGTCGGAGTCTGCCTCCTCTTCATTACGGAAACTCCACACGTCTGTTGACGAGGAATTCAGCCCACCGAGCTTTACCATACCGTTTTCTCCGAATACGCAGAGAACGTTTTCCAGACTATCGTACATATTTACAGTTCCTTCAATTGTGGCAACGGCACCGTTTTTAAAGGTAACCACGGCAACGCCGATATCCTCTGCTTCTATGTACGGATGACGCTGATTTTTCGTAACGCCGTAAACGGACTGCACCTCATCACCGAAGCACCATCTCAGAAGGTCAATGCCGTGAATACATTGATTCATAAGTGCGCCACCGTCGGTAGCGTATTTGCCTCGCCAATCGTCTGCTTCGTAATAGCTTTTTTCACGGCACCAGCGAACCTGTATGCTACCGTGAGTTAAATTACCGAATCTGCCCTTATCTATGGCATACTTTAATTCCTGAACGGCAATATTAAATCTGTTCTGATGGCACACGCCGGCAATTACTCCGTTTTGCTCAACCCTTTTGATTACCTCGTCTGCCTCTTGTATGCTCATTGCCATAGGCTTCTCTACAAGGAAATTTACACCTTGCTCTGCACAGTAGCAGGAAATTTCACCGTGAGTGCCGCTAACTGTTGCTATGCTGACAAAATCAAGCTCTTCCTTTGCAAGAAGCTCTTTATAATCGGCATATATATTAACGCCTGTAAGACCGTTCACTTCTGCAAAGCTACAAGCCTTTTTATAATCTATATCACAAACGGCAACAATATCTAACTCGTTGAGCCTTGCCGCTTTTATATGATTAGGCGCTACCCTACCACATCCGATAAGAGCGTATTTCATAAAACCACATCCGTGAAAAATCAGAATTTTCTCCAAACCATTTTATCTACAACACCTGTGTAGCTCTGTATAATTTTTACTACCTTTGTAGAAACGGTTTCCTCAACGTAATCAGGTACAGGAATGCCGAGGCAACCGTCCTCATTTAAGGAAACTGCCGTTTCAACTGCCTGAACGAGAGATTTTTCGTCAATACCTGCAAGGACGAAGCAGCCCTTATCAAGTGCCTCAGGACGCTCTGTTGAGGTTCTTATGCAAACTGCAGGGAAAGGCTTGCCTACAGAGGTAAAGAAGCTTGACTCCTCAGGAAGAGTGCCACTGTCGGAAATAACTGCAAAGGCATTCATCTGAAGATTATTGTAATCGTGGAAGCCTAACGGCTCGTGACGGATTACTCTCTCGTCTAATTTAAAGCCACTTTCCTCAAGACGCTTTTTTGAGCGTGGATGGCAAGAGTAAAGAATAGGCATATTATACTTTTCTGCAATTTTATTAATAGCGTTAAAAAGTGAAAGGAAATTCTTTTCTGTATCAATATTCTCTTCTCTGTGAGCAGAAAGGAGAATATATTTTTTGCTTTCAAGCTGTAATTTTGTAAGAATATCCGATGCCTCAATACTTTTAAGATTTTCGTGAAGCACCTCTGCCATCGGTGAGCCTGTAACGTAAGTACGCTCCTTGGGAAGACCGCAGTCTGCAAGGTAACGCCTTGCGTGTTCACTGTATGCAAGGTTAACGTCGGAAATAATATCAACGATTCTTCTGTTTGTTTCCTCAGGCAGACACTCGTCTTTACAACGGTTACCTGCTTCCATATGGAAAATCGGAATATGGAGCCTCTTTGCAGAAATGGCAGAAAGGCAGGAGTTTGTGTCACCAAGAACAAGAAGTGCATCAGGCTTAATCTGGTTCATAAGCTTGTAGGAGCAATTTATAATATTACCTACCGTTGCACCAAGGTCGTCGCCAACTGCATCCATATATACCTCAGGAGCCTCAAGCTTCAAGTCCTTAAAGAAAACTCCGTTAAGATTGTAATCGTAGTTCTGTCCTGTATGTGCAAGAACACAGTCAAAATATTTACGGCATTTGTTAATAACTGCCGCAAGTCGAATAATCTCAGGACGAGTGCCGACGATTATAAGCAATTTTAATTTGCCGTTATTTTTAAAAGAAACGTCTGAATAGTCAAGTTTAATATCCATTATTCTACCACCTCGAAAAACGTATCAGGCTTATTTGGATCAAACTGCTCGTTTGCCCACATAACCGTTACAAGATTTTCCGTTTCGGAAAGGTTAATTATGTTGTGAGTGTAGCCGGGAAGCATATGAACTGCCTCTATTTTATCGCCACTAACCTCAAAATTAAGCACCTGATCGGAGCCAATTTTCCTTTGTTGAATAAGCCCTTTACCTGCCACAACAATAAAAAATTCCCATTTTGTGTTATGCCAATGCTGACCCTTTGTGATGCCCGGCTTTGAAATATTGACGCTTATCTGACCACATTTTTCTGTTTTAAGAAGCTCTGTGAAGCTTCCTCTGTCATCCACGTTCATTTTCAATGGGAAAGAAGCCTTTTCCTTCGGAAGATATGAAAGATAAGTTGAATAAAGCTTCTTTGCAAAGGAGTTAAAAGGAATCTCAGGCATAAGAAGTGTTGACGGCTGATTCTTGAAGCCTTCCAGTAAATCAACGATTTCTCCGAGAGTTACGTTGTGTGTTACGGGACAATAGCAGAATTTACCGTCTGCCTTTTCCTCTGTTTCAAGTCCGTTATACTCGCAACGATTTGCTTCGCCCTTTAAAAGACGGAACATATCGTCCACCAAATCGTCTATGTAAAGAAGGGTTAGCTCAATAGCTCTGTCGTTTACGGTAATGGGCAAATCGTTTGCTATATTATTGCAAAAGGTTGCAACTGCGCTGTTGTAGTTTGGTCTGCACCACTTACCGAAAAGATTAGGAAAACGGAAAACGTATACCGGTGCCCCTGTCTCTTCGGAATAATTGAAGAAAAGGTCCTCGCCTGCTTTTTTACTTTTACCGTAGTCACCTTCTGCATATCTGCCCACAAGTGTTGCCTGCAAGGAGCTGGAAAGCATAATAGGACATTTGTTGGAATACTTTTTAAGAGTGTCAAGGAGAGTAGAAGCAAAGCCAAAATTACCTTGCATAAACTCCTCTGTATTCTGAGGTCTGTTAACACCGGCAAGATTAAATACAAAATCTGCCTCTTTGCAATAGGTGTCAAGAAGTGCCATATCTGTGTCTATATCGTACTCAAAAACAGTTATATCTGCATCAATGCCCCGTGACTTGTCCTTACCGTCGCGCACGTTGTAAAGCGCCTGACAAAGATTCTTTCCCACGAAGCCCTTTGCACCTGTAACAAGAATTTTCATATTAATTATTTCTCCCAATTTGCAAGCTCATCTCTGATAAGCTGAAGAGAAAGAAGCTTCTCCTTTACCTGCTCCACGTTAAGAAGCTCGGTATTATTTGAATTGAACTCTGTAAGAGGATTCCTTTCCTTGTCGCCATCCTTGAAATATTTATCGTAATTAAGTCCACGGTTATCGCAAGGTACACGGTAGAAGGCATCCATATCAATAGCATTTGCACATTCCTCGTTTGTAAGAAGAGTTTCGTACATCTTTTCGCCGTGACGGATGCCGATAACCTTAATTTCCGTTGCAGGATTGAAAAGCTCTGTAACTGCCTTTGCAAGTACCTCAATTGTACAAGCAGGAGCCTTCTGCACAAGGATATCGCCTGAAATGCCGTTTTCAAATGCAAAAAGCACAAGGTCAACTGCCTCGTCAAGTGACATAATGAATCTTGTCATTGACGGCTCTGTAATCGTAATAGGCTTGCCTTGTTTTATCTGATCAATCCAGAGAGGAATAACGGAACCTCTTGAGCACATAACGTTGCCGTAGCGAGTGCAACAGATTTTTGTTTTTTCGGGGCTTATTGTTCTGCTTTTTGCAACAATAACCTTTTCCATCATAGCCTTTGAGGTACCCATTGCATTTACAGGATAAGCCGCCTTATCTGTTGAAAGGCAAACGATATTTTTAACACCTGCATCAATAGCGGCAGAAAGAACGTTTTCTGTACCGATAACGTTTGTTTTTACTGCTTCAATAGGGAAAAATTCGCAAGAAGGAACCTGCTTAAGTGCAGCAGCGTGGAATATGTAATCCACTCCGTGCATAGCGTTTTTAACACTTGCAAGGTCACGCACGTCGCCGATATAAAACTTTATTTTTTCGGCAACCTCAGGCATCCTTGCCTGAAATTCGTGACGCATATCGTCCTGCTTCTTTTCGTCACGGGAAAAAATGCGGATTTCCCCAATATCCGTTTTAAGAAAACGGTTTAATACAGCATTACCGAATGAACCTGTACCACCTGTAATCATAAGTGTTTTACCTGAAAATAATGACATATTTATTCCTCCAAAGTATATTTACTTGTTTTGAACGTTTTATTAAATACTATAGGCTGAACTATACAGTAAGCGCCCATACATATTATATTTGAATAAACAACACCTAACCAAGAGCCTGTAAGCTCAACGAGTATATACGCTAACGGTATTTTTAACACGGCACCTATACCGAAGCAAATAGCCTGAGTTTTCAGCTTGCCTATGCCGTTTGCAATACTGGACAGAACTCCGTTTATAACCATGGCGCTGCCGAGCAACGCAAAGCTTATACCCTCAAGAGTACCTGTTTGAATAAGCGCCTCTTCGCCTAACCAGATTTCCATTATAAAGTCCATAAAGGGAATTATTGCAAATTCACCAAGGCAAAACAGTGCACCCAAGGCCATAAACTTTTTATACGTGGACTTTATCCAGCCCATATTATTTTCTGCCTGCGCCTTTGTTATTACAGACCAAACAGGTGTCAAAGCAAGAGCAAATACCGTGCTTCCCAAGGAAAACAGCTTGTAGTATGCCTGATAATCAACGTTAAACTCGTTACCTACGGTTTTTGTAACAAGAAATTCGTTTGTGCTCATTATAATTAAATAAGCTATTTGCACAAAGAAGAATATTCCTCCCAGAGATAAAACCTGCTTGGTATATTCCTTTTTGAAATGCTTTAAGCTTGGCAAGGATTCCCTGAGAGGCTTGCCGAAAGCGTAAACACTTGCAATTATAAGCGGTAATGCAACTGCAGCTGCGTG
>X40_Bactrian_Camel__coassemble_93_pt1 | contig 17620 bp, 14 predicted proteins | sample X40_Bactrian_Camel__metabat2_low_PE_002 | metagenome-assembled genome bin X40_Bactrian_Camel | reverse complement strand
CCCCTTTTTGATATATCTTGTTTTATACGGTCTGCGCTTTTTTTACATCCCCTTTTTGTTATCGTAAAGCAAAGGTGTATCAAAAACTTCGCAAGAGCTGTTTTTTATTTTAAAGTGATATAACCTCACCCGGTTTATCAACAAAAAATTTATATTTCTTGTTGTAGTCCATACCTGCACAGAGGAGCATAGATTTTTCGGTACAGTTGTAAACTGAACTCCAAAGTGTAATGACCATATGCTTAAGGGTTTTGTGACGGTAGTGAAGTGTTACGTTTGAAAGGAGCTCCATGGCGTCATCTTCGGAAAGAACGCCGTTTGTTTCGTTTAGCTTTGTTACAATTGTTTCGTATCTGTCGTAGCCTCTGCCATCGTGGTTGTCGCCACCTTCGGTGAGGAAATAGTTAGTAAGAGCAAGATTCTTTTTGTTTTCATCCTGACGGATAACAACCATTTTATTGTCAACGTATTCAATAATAGCGCTTACGCCATTTGCATCTGCAAGCTGATAGTGGTAGTTAATGCCCAATAAATCTTGCATATCGTATGATGCAAAAAGCTCTATCGCCTCGTCGACGGTTGCGCATTTATCTAAAGCTGCACGGATTGCAACGGTTGTTATTATTGGAGTTTTGCCTGTGCTTTGCTTTGTAGCCTTTGATTTGATTTCAAGAACTGCAATGGAGAAGCCCTTTTCGTTAATGCCGTCCATTGAGGTGTAAGGGGCGCCCATGGCTCTCATTTTCTTTTTTGATTTAGCAAGTGGCAAGTATTTTGTGCCGTGAAGGAAAAAGGTTGTATCAACAACAGATACGCTTTTGTAGCCGTTTTCAGGAGAGGTCCAGCAAACAAGGCAAGGTGCTGCCTTGTAGTCAAAGTTTCTGCCGAGCAAGTATTCTCCTTTTGAGTTTTCGGCATTAAAGGTTGAACAGGCAAAGCCGACCTTTGCGTTATCAGGCATAACGCCGTTCATTTTAACCTCTTTCTGAAGATGCGTCACTGCATCCATTATCCCCTTTGAGCCTTTTTCTAAAAGAGCGTCAAGACCGTAGGAGCTTTTGTAGACCATTGTCCATACGTTATCATCAAGCTGCTTCAAGGTAGCAAGCGTAGCATCTCTTTTTGCTATAGCGTTTTTTCTGTCCGTTGTCATAAAGCTTCCTCCAATATAAATTTGGGAAATACTACATATAAGTGTATCATTACAGGAGGTAAAATTCAAGAACGAACCGTTGCGATAGTGGCTCTGTTTATGATTTTTATCAGTAATATTTGTTTATCAAAATCCTGTTCTTGATATATTTTACCGTTTTTGTAAGGTGTTTTTTCAAAGAATATTAACGCTGTAGCTATATTAATTGACAAAAAATTCTTTGGGAATTATACTGTTATTATAGTATTTACGCAAAAAGGAGAATTGTGATGGGTTACGAAGGCTACAAATGGTATTCCGGTGTGCCGCATTGTCATACGGTTGCTTCAGACGGTGGGCTTACTCTTGAGCAGGTTATAGAAAAGGCAAAAAAGAGCAAAATAGATTTCCTTATTATTACTGACCATAACGTTAATTGCGAGGAGCTTCCTGAGGTAGAGGGACTCACGCTTATTTACGGTGCAGAGCTTACAAAGGAAGGCGGCCACTGTAATATGTGGGGCGTTAAGGACGTTATAGATCAAGAGGACTATGACACCTGCGAAAGCTATCAGGACTTTTTGCGTGTTAAAAACGAGGCAAAAAGACGTGGAGCAGTTATTTGTATGAATCATCCTCACTGCAAGCAGTGTCCTTGGCGTTGGGAAATGAATGCCGCAGACGTAGACGTGCTTGAGGTATGGAACGCTCCTACCCATTTCGATAACCTTGAGTGTACGGAATGGTGGCATCAGCAGCTCAGAGACGGTCACAAGCTTCCTGTTGTTGGTGGTAGCGACTACCATAAGGACTATGTTGTAACAAATCTTTTAACCTGGCCTGTTACGTACGTGTATGCAAAATCCAATTCTCCTGAGGATATACTTGATGCTATCCTTAAAGGTCACACAACAATTTGCTTTGACGTTGGAAAAACCTTTATTGATATTACAAGTGACGGTGCCATTTTAGGCGACACAGTAAAGCTTCAAGAGGACACAAAGGTAACTATTAGTGTAAAAAGGCTTCATAAGAATCATAAGCTTATTGTTTTTAATAAAGACGGCGAGTGCTTCTCCTATACTGCAAAGAAAACGCAGGATTACACAGTTACTCTTCCCGTTGAAAAGGACGGCTTTTTGTGCGCTCACGTTGTATTTGAGCCGGGATTTTTGTTCAGTATAATCCACGACGTTGCAATTGCATCAAGGATACCTGAGCAAAAAGGTATGGATTTGCCACCGCTTATTTATGCACAAAGTGGTGCAATTTACTTTGAAAAATAAGCTTCCTTGAGGTGATTCACGTGAAAAAGCAACCACCACGCTATAAAATCAGAGAAATGACAATGGCAGACAATGAAGCTGTTGCCGTACTTGTGCGCTCAAATTTAAAGAAGCACGGTCTTGATATACCGGGTACCGTTTATTTTGACTCCTGTGTTGACGCTCTTTATGAGTCATATCTTGGAGCAAAGGGCAAATATTTTGTTATGACAGATGAAGAGGGCACCGTAGTAGGTGGTATCGGATTTGACGAGTTTCCGTTTTTCCCTTCTTGTGCAGAGCTTCAAAAGCTTTATTTAGCAGATTCTGTAAAGGGCTACGGTTTAGGCTATCGGCTTATAGAATTTATAGAACAAGCTATGCGTAAGTGTGGCTACAAGGCTTCCTACCTTGAAACTCACGAGAATTTACAGGCAGCCATACATATATACGAAAAATGCGGTTACGTGAAAATAGAGAGACCTGTGCAGGTCTCTCACGGAGCAATGACTCATTTTTATTATAAGGAATTAAGTAAAATATAGTTTGTTGATATTAAAAGAGAATTAAAGCTTTAAAAGTCAAAAAACAATAGAAAAACCTCTCATAGCAGAACGCAAGCGTTTGTTGTGGGAGGCGTTTTATTCAGGGCTTATGGTCGGTGCAGGTAACGGTCTGCTCCGTTAATAATCATAACGTGTAATGCTATACCCAAAATTTTTCCCGATAACAAATCTAAATTTTTCTCGTTAACAAAAACATTGTCAAAATAAGAATTTTAGTTTAAAATAAATAGGCGTATGATAATATAGCCGAACAAGAGGTGACGGAATGGGGCTCAATAAAAAAATTATAATTGTTTTAACAGGTATCGCTATATTGGTGGCGGGTATAATTTGCCGTCAGCATTTTCTGTTAATGGTACCTTTGTTTGTATCACTTTTTGTAATGTCCTTTCAGTCAGAGGCAAATCGCATAGGCTCCTTGATAGGCGCAATAAACGCACTTATTTATACTGCAACGTATACGTATATAGGAGTTTACGTTTCGGCGGCGTCAGCTTTGTTTATGAGCTTTCCGTTACAGCTAATGACTTTTTTCAACTGGAAAAAACACGCTTATAAAAAGACGGTAATATTTAAAAGAATGTCAAACAAAATGCGAGTAGCATTTACTGCGTTGGTATTAGGCTTGTGGGCAGTAGCCGCAGCAATTCTCTATGGACTTTCCTATGAGTATGCCATATTTGACAGTATATTGTTCTTGTTAGGTCTTGTGGTTTCCGTTTTAACAATGCTTGCATATATTGAGTATACGTATTTGTGGATATTGCAAGCAGTAATCGGAGTATTTTTAAACGTACAAATGGTGTTAAACGATTTTAGTCAATTGACTTATTTGATTTACGGCATATACGCTCTTTATTGTGTTGTGTTGGCATATAAAAACGTGCATAGCTTTTACAAAGAGCAACAGGAGGTAAGCTTATGGGCAGTAAAAAGAAAGTTATAACAGAAAGCGTAGTAACAACAGTTTTTTTAGGGCTTCTTATTTACGCGGCATACTCCTTGTGGTATGTATTTTACGGCACGGAAAGCGATTTTGAGGTGCACCTTTACACAGTCCTTTCAGGCTCTGCTTTAGGTTGGTTCCTTTCTCTTTTTGTGGGCGCAATTTTTAAAAAGGCGAATTGGATTCCGAGGCTTATTGCATTTGTTGCAGGTAACGGCTTTTTTCAAGGGTTGATATGGGGCTTTAACGCAAAGCTTAATCCTGCTTGTACGGACAACGAGCCTGTGGTTATAAAAACGTATACCGTTGTGTTTATAATTTCTGCACTGGCGTTGCTTGTTGCCTTTATTTTAAGGGCAAAGGCAGGCTTCAAGGCTCTTAATATTATATTGGCAATAGCTTATTTTGCGGTTTCCTGTGGAGGCGCCGTGGTGTTTAATATAGAAAATATAAAGGCACTTGAATATAAAAAGAATATTAAATTCGGCTCCATTACGGCAGAGGAAATGGCTCTCACCGAGGAGGAAACGAAGCTTTGCCTTGACTGGTATAAGGCTAATTTTTTAGGTGACAAAAAGGGTTATCCCTTTACCTTTAAGGTTGACGGCAAAGAGTTTAACCCTTCGGAATGGGAGTGCGATTTAACACAGGAGTCGGAGCTTGGCACAGTATACAGAAACGGCAAAACAGAGTATCTGACTTTAACAAATGACCAATACGGTCTTGAGGTTAAGGTAGAGTTAACTGTATTTGAAAATAGCGCAACGTGTCAATGGAAGGTTGATATTAAAAATATCGGCAAAGAAAATTCCGGTGTAATAAGTGATTTTTATGCTCTCAACACAGGCTTCAATACAGGTGAAGCAGACCTTTATTATTCCATAGGCAGTGATACGGCAGCAGGAGATTTCTCACTTTGTAAGAAAAAAATACCGTCCTCAGCATTAGGCTTCAGTGGTGCAGACGGGAAGCCGACACAAAGCTTTTTACCTTACTTTAATATTAACGGCTCAAAGGCTCAGATGCTTCTTGCTATTGGCTGGACAGGACAGTGGGCATCATCATTTTCACAGAAAAACGGTGAAACTTACGTTACAGTAAAGCAGGAAAGCCTTGAAGCATACCTTCTTCCTGACGAGAGTGTACGTTCACCGCTTGTTTCTTTAAGCTTTTATAATAACACGAATCCACTTAAGGGCTTTAATCTTTTCAGGAGCTGGGTAATGGATAGCGTATATCCTGAAGAGGTTACAAAAAATTACTATACGGTAATGGAGGTTGCAGGTCCTACCTCAACAAGAACCTCGGATGAGATTATCAGTATACTTGATAATGAAATAGAAGATTATATTTACGACGAGATAGATGCATTCTGGATGGATGCAGGCTGGTACACCTATAATGAGGGTTGGCACGATGGCGTTGGTAACTGGACGGTTGACACGTCAAGGTACGATAACGGTATTTGTGAGCTTTCCTCCTATGCAAAAAATAAGGGCTTAGGTCACGTTTTGTGGTATGAGCCTGAAAGAGTTTGCAGAGGCACACATTTTTATAATATCGGCACAGAAAATCAGGAGTGGTTGGTAGATATTGGCGAAGACAACGTAATGTTTAACCTTGCTAACGAGGAAGCCTTTGATTATTACTGTGAATATCTGCTTAATTCTATGAAGGAAAACGGCTTAACTGTTTACAGACAGGATTTCAACTTTGCTCCGTTACAGTATTGGCAGAAGGCAGATGCAGAGTATTACGGCGGCAGAACAGGTATTTGCGAAAATCATTACGTAACAAACCTTTACCGCTTCCTTGATTATCTCACGGAAAATATAGACGGACTTATAATAGATAACTGTGCATCAGGCGGTAAGCGTCTTGATTTGGAGATGACGTACCGTAGCATAGCCTTCTGGCGAAGCGACTACAACTGTGCATATCACAACGATTTATTTGATGCTACACAGTCGCAAACCTACGGCATTTCCTTCTGGTTACCTATTACAGGCGCAAATCTTTATATGAAGGACGAATATGCGGCAAGGTCTGCTATTATGCCGTTAGTGCTTATGGATTTCTTCTCTCATCAGCATTCTGAATTTGGGCTTTATGACGAGCAAAGGGCACTTATGGGTGGCAGGTATTATCCACTTGATTTTGGTAGCTTTGATAAAAATAAAATTCATGCAATGCAATTCTCTACCGATGATGCAATGCAGGGTATGGCACTTGTTTATAAAAGAGCAGACGTGCTTAGCAGCAAATATACAGTTGTATTAAACGGACTTATTTCTGCACAGGAGTATACTCTTTACGATATAGATTCGCCTGATAAAAAGTACACCTTAACAGGTGAGCAGCTTATGAACGAAGGCTTTGAGTTAAAGCTTCCTGAAGGTGAAAAGGCAATAGTATTAATGTTTTCAGCAAAATAAATAGTAAAAAAGGCTATCCGTGAATATGAAAACGGATAGCCTTTTTGTGAAAATTATTTATGATTTTTAATATAGTATTTATAGAACTTAACGCAATGTGCAACCTCGTTTACACCGATGCTCTCGTTTGCGGCATGCATTGCGGCAAGCTGAGCGTTACTCATTTTAATGGGGCAGAAGCGTAAGCAGTTGTCTGCAACCTCTTCGTAGTGACGGCAGTCTGTACCACCTGTCATAAGGTACGGAATAACACTTGCATCAGGGTAGCATTCGTTAAGACATTTCTTAAGGAAGGAGAACTCCTCGCCTTTGTAATCTACGCAGTTTGAAGCGTTTCTTGCGTGGATAATTTCAAATTCAAGGTCATATTTATCTGCGTATTTCTGAAGCACTGCCAAGGATTCGTCAACGTTTTGGTGAGGTGCTGTACGCAGGTTACAAACAACGTATGCCTCTGAAGGAATAACGTTTGGTGTGTTGGAACCGCCTGCCATTGTGCAGCAGAAGGTTGTTTTTGTGAAGGCGTTGCACATTGGTGAAACCATAGGCAAAACCTTTGTGAGCAGATCCTTGAAGAGCCACATATTACCAAGCACCATACGAAGAGGGAAACCAAGGAACGGAGCAGCCTCTTTGAGCATTGCATAAACAGGGCCCGAAATTTCTGATTTAAAGGGCTTATCCTTTTCAATATCTGCAACAAATTTTGAAAGTCTTGCAAGTGGTGTGTTGCTCTTTGGTGTAGAGGAGTGACCACCCTTGCCTTTTGCAATAACCTTAAGGTCAATGTAACCCTTTTCAAGTATACCGATTGCGGCACACCAGCCGTTCATTGTAGGAAGCTGATCCTTAAGAATAGCGCCACCTTCGTCCATAGCAACGTCTAAATGTACGCCCTTTTCCATAAGGTAGTTAACAAGCTTTGTGGCACCGTCACCTGAAATTTCCTCGTCAACTGCAGTTGCAAGGTAAATATCTCTCGGTGGCTCGAAGCCTTCTTCAAGAAGCTCCTCAATAGCCTGGAACTCTGAAAAGAAGGTGGACTTGCAGTCCATAGCACCTCTGCCGTGGATATTGCCGTCTGCAATTTCACCTGAGAACGGAGCACGTTCCCAGTTCGGCTCATCTGCAGTAACAACGTCCTGATGGCCCATAAGCAAAAGGCCGTTTTTTGTGGAATCCTTGCCTTTCCAACGGAAAAGAAGGTTGCCGTCTATTTCTGTTTTTTCAAGCTTTGAAAATACAAGAGGGAAATTGCTCTCCATAACCTTGTGGAGCCTGTAAAATTCTGTAAGGTCCTCGTTTCCTCTGAGAGAGATTGTGGGAACCTTAACCATTTTTGCAAGCTTTTGCGCATAGTCCTGCGCCTCTTCCTCTGTAGGATTAATTGCAGGTGCGTTTGTGTTTGGCTTTGCCTTGATTTTTGCAGCCTTTATTGCGGCAATGCAAATAAGAAGCACAAGCACACCTAAAATAATAAGTAATGCAATACCAACGTATGTCATAATATCATTTCCTTTCGGTTTTACTCTGTTTTAAATTATACTACTAATTTTTAAATAAGTAAATATAAAGAATATGTTTATTTATTTCTCTGATTGTGATATTATAAACTAAACTAACAAAAGAGGTCAGAATATGCACAAGGTGAATTGTAACGGCAAAATTTATTTTGCCGGGGACGGACAGCTTCTGTCCCAAGTTTTAATGAACAATTCAATAGCTGTAGAGCATTCTTGCGGTGGTAAAGGTCTGTGCAAAAAGTGTGCAGTTACCGTAAACGGCAAGGATGAGCTTTCCTGTGCCTACAAGGTTTACGGTGATATTACCGTCACTTTAAAAGATAAGAACAAAATAACGGTAAATTCTTACAGTAACGTTATTTCGGATGAGGAATATTGCTATTGTCTTGACGTCGGCACAACTACACTTGCACTTTCGCTTGTCTCCTTGGACAGAAAATGCACCGTTAAAAGTGCCTTTTGTCAAAATCCTCAACGTCTTTTTGGCGCAGACGTAATTTCACGCATAAATTATTCTGCAGAAAACGGCGTTAAGCCTTTGCAAAAATCCTTGATTTCAGAAATTAATAATATGATTTCTGCCCTTGGTAATTTCAACACAAAAAAGCTTTATGCTTCAGGAAATACCACAATGCTTCACACTCTTTTTGGTGAAGAGTGCAGTGGTATGGGCGTGTATCCGCACAAGCCTCGTTTCCTTCAAAGCAGAACAGAAAAAGGTGAAAGTCTGGGCATTGAAAAAGTAGACGTAGTAGTATCTCTTCCGTCAATCCACGCCTTCATTGGTGCAGACGTGGTTGCAGGTCTTGGGCTTTTACAAAAACCACAAAAAAACAAATACAGTATTCTTGTGGATTTGGGAACAAACGCAGAAATCGTCTTGTTTTCTTCAAAAAAATATATCTGTACCTCTGCGGCTGCAGGTCCCTGCTTTGAAGGAGTGAGCATATCCTGTGGTATGAGTGCAGTTGACGGTGCAATTTATTCCTATCTTCCCGGTCAAATAAAAACAATTGGCAATAAGGAGCCTGTTGGCATTTGTGGTACAGGAATAATCGACCTTTGTGCACATCTTCTTCGCACAGGCAAGGCAGATTCTTCAGGACTTTTGGCAGAAAACTTCAAAATTACTGAGGAAATAGCCTTTACTCAAGAGGATTTAAGACAGCTGCAGCTTTCAAAATCTGCAATTTACTCTGCTATTACGGTTTTAATAAAAAGAGAGAATATATCTCTTGAGGACATTGATTATATTTATATTTCAGGTGGCTTTTCCGAAAAAATTAATATTCGCAACGCCTTGTGTATAGGGCTTTTGCCCGAATTTCCAAAGGAGAGAATTATTTCTCTTGGCAACAGTAGTCTTGAGGGCACGGTGAAATACGCTCTTCAAGATATAAATTTAGAAGAAATCTGCCAAAACGCAGAATACGTCGAGCTGTCCCAAACAGAAGAATTCTCGCAGCTTTTTATGGAAAATATGAGCTTTAAAAATGCAGTCTCCTCAAAATGAGGAAACTGCATTTTTCTTAATATAAATGGGAGCTATCATTTATGTAGTCAAAAACAATATCTCCGTAGGGGTTTGTGCCTTTTTTGTATAAAACTATTTTTGTGACACCTGTGTTTCTGAAATTCAAGTCAAAAATGGGACATTCCTTGAAGCCCATAAGATGAAAAATAAAATACGTGTTAAAAGCGCCGTGGCTGATAACTGCAATTTTTTCTCCGTTAGTAAAACGGCTTCTCAAATAGCTTACTGCCGTTTCTGCTTTTTGAAAAAGTCCCATTTCGTCTTTTGCAGACGTGTGGCAAATAAGCCCGTCCTCTTCCTTTAAGCCTTGTGCAAGAATTGCTTGAGGATTAATTTTTCTTATAGTGTCAAAAGAGGTTTCGTATTCTTCTGATATACCTGCCTCTGTAACGTATGGTAAAATTTCGAGAGCTTGTGGATTTTTTTGCTCTTTTATAATCTCCGTTGCAGTACGCACGGCTCTTTTGAGGCCGCTTGAAAATACGCTTGCAAGCTCCACGTCTTTTAAAAAGACACCTGCCTTCTGAGCTTGTAAAACACCTGTTTTTGTAAGCTCAGGGTCCTCTCTGTCGCAAACAGTCAGTGCCTCATCTTGTGCAGAGCGCACGTTTCCCTTGCTTTCTCCGTGACGGATAAGGTAAATTTCTGCTTCTATAATTGCTGCCATATAAACACGTCCTTTTTAAAAATTATACAAGCCTTTTCTTTTTGTGTCAAATATAATTGACGAAAGGCTTTCAATTTGCTACAATACCCCTTGTGAATTTTTTGTGTCGGAGGAAATATGGAAATTTTAGCATCAGTTTTTAGTTTTTTAGGCTTAGCCTCAATGATAGCTGCTTCTCTTGTCAAGGGCAAGAATATGAAGCTTATTCTCTTTTTTGTTTGCTGCGGTAACGCTTTTGTCGGTATAGCGTTCCTTCTTGAAGGTAAGGGCATTAACGGTGCAGCATCTTGCTTCGTTGGTGCAATTGTTACCATAATAAATTACTTCTTTGAGGCGAAGGGCAAAGAGGTGCCGAAGGTGCTTACCTTGGTTTATGCAATAATCTTTACTTTAGTAAATCTTATTGTAAGTGGTTTCTTTATCGGTGCAGAGGCACTTGACGTTGTTTGTGGCATAATTGCAATTGCAGCAACGTGGATGTTCTGTATGTGCATCGGTCAAAAAAGTGGCTCAAAGTATCGCTTCTGGACAATTCTTAATATGGGGCTCTGGCTCATTTACGATGTTATAAGTGGCTCCTACAGTGTACTTGTCAGCCATATTCTTCAGTTCCTTTTCCCAATTGTGGGCAAGGTGCTTTTCGACAGAAAAAAAGAGGATAAATAATATTGTGAAACACAATCTTTTAGGTTGTGTTTCTTTTTTTGCTGTGTTATTATTAAGAAAATAATGTGATTTTAAGGAGTAATAGCTATGTCTGAAAAAGTAATTTTAATTTTAGTTGACGGTATGCGCCCTGATGGTATGATGCAGTGTGGCAATCCCTTTGCACAAAAGCTTGTAGAGAGAAGCACTTATACTTTAAACGCAAGAACGGTAATGCCTTCCGTTACTCTTCCTTGCCATATGTCTCTTTTTCACAGTGTAGATCCTCAAAGACACGGCATTTTAACAAATACATATATTCCACAGGTAAGACCAATTAAGGGTATGTTTGACGTTTTTGAAGAGGCAGATAAAAAATGTGCGTTCTTCTACACCTGGGAAGAGCTTCGTGACTTGTCACGTCCCGATCATCTTCACACAGCGCTTTGTATAAATCAACATATGCAATCAGATACAGATATTAAAATTACAGACGCAGCTATTAAATATATTAACGAAGAGACACCTGATTTCTTATTCCTCTACCTTGGCGAAACAGACGAGGTCGGTGGCCACGATTGTGGTTGGATGAGTGAGCAGTATATGAAGAGCGTAAGCAAGGCACTTTCTTGTGTTGAAAAGCTTCAGAATAATATAAGCGAGGATTATACAATTATTCTTTGTGCAGACCACGGTGGCCACGACAGGAGCCACGGCTCCGATATGGACGAGGATATGACAATCCCGGTGGTTTTATGTGGCAAGCCATTCCAAAAGAATAAGGAAATTACAGACGTTTCTATTAAGGATATTGCAACAACAATTGCAAGTCTTTTAGAGGTAGCTCCTGCAAAAGAATGGGAAGGTAAAATTCTTTCTTAAAGAAAAGGGTGATTATATGAGATTATCAACAACAACAGGTGAGCTTGCAAAGCATTTCGGCTTTGAAAAAACTGTAGATATGTTAGCGGCTGCAGGGTACGATTGTATTGATTTTTCCCAGTTTGACGAGTACGTTTACCGTGGTGAATATAAAGACGATTTTTTTGTAAAGCTTCGCAAATATGCAGAGGATAAGGGGCTTTGCTTTAATCAGTCTCACGCGCCCTTCTCTTCATCTTATCCCGATGAGGAAAAAACAAAAAAACGCTTTGAAGAGATTACCGTGGCTATGAAAAGAGCAGCTCTTTTAGGCATAAAAAATATTATCGTTCACCCGTGTCAGCATCTTTCCTATTGCGAAAAGGGTAACCCCGAAAAGCTTTTTGAGTACAATATGGATTTCTATACAAGGCTTTTGCCGTATTGTGAGGAATACGGTATAAAGGTAGCGCTTGAAAATATGTGGCAGCATACAGGTATGGTAGATCATTCTACCTGCTCAAGAGCAGAGGAATTTGTAAGATACGTTGACGGTCTTAATAACGATTTCTTCGTTGCTTGTCTTGATATCGGCCACGCTCAGCTTGTAAGAGAGGATATTCCTGAGTTCATAAAGGCTCTTGGCAAAAATCGTCTTCAATGCCTTCACGTTCACGACGTAGACGGCACTCACGATTCTCACACTCTTCCATATTATGGTATTGTACAATGGGAAAAGGTTATGGAGACTCTTGCAGAAATCGGCTACCAAGGTGATTTGACCTTTGAAGCAGATAGCTTTTTAAGAGGTAACCCAACAGAGCTTTACGGTGATACCGAAATTCTTATGGCAAAGGTCGGCAGACAATTAATAAGTCTGTTTGAAAATAACAAATAAATTAAATTTGTAACCTGCAATGCTATATGCATTGCGGTTTTTTTTATTTAATTGATATAGTTGAAAATTTGTTTGCAGATTTCATTAACAAAAAAGTGTTGACAAATTGTTCTACAAGGTGTAGAATGCAAGTGTACTACAAAGTGTAGAAAGGAGATGAAGCTATTATGGAAAAATCTTTAGGAGTAGTTGAAGCAAAGTTTGCAGATATTATATGGACTAATGAGCCGCTTTCTTCAACTGAACTTTCCAAACTTGCATATACCGCTCTCGGATGGAAAAAAACAACGTCGTTTACCGTTCTGAAAAGGCTTTGCGACAAAGGTCTTTTTGTAAATGAAAAGGGAATGGTAAGCTCTTTAGTATCAAAAAAAGACTTTTATTCTATGCAAACTGAAAAGTTTGTGGAAGAAACGTTTCAAGGTTCCTTGCCTGCGTTCCTCGCTGCATTCACAGGCAGAAAAAAATTATCTAAGGAAGAAGTGGAGGAACTTAAGCGATTTGTAAAGGAATACGAAGGTGAATAATATGTATAATGCATTTATAAATTCCGGCGAAGTTTTTCTTAACGTTTTTAATATAAGTGTAATGGCATCATGGTTGGTACTTGCAGTTGTTATTGCAAGGCTATGTCTTAAAAAGGCACCTAAATGGATAAACTGTGTTTTATGGGCACTTGTTGGTATAAGGTTAATTTTTCCTTTTAATTTTGAAAGTGTTTTTAGCCTTATTCCCAGTAGCGAGACTATACCTGTTTCAGGAGTATATTCAGAAACAGTCGGCTCAGCCCAAAACATTGTTCCTCAGGTAGATAGCGGTTTTTATACGGTAGATTCTGCTATTAAGCCTATAATTGATACGCCCATGCCTCAACCTGTTTTACATAATAATTTAAGTGTTATTGCATGTATTTGGATTTGCGGCATAATTATAATGTTGTTGTATGTATTAGTAAGTTACCTTAAAGTTAAAAAGAGTGTAGCGGAGGCTATGCATACAAAAGAAAATATATATTTTGTGGATGGAATTTCCACACCGTTTATCTTAGGAGTTATAAAACCTAAAATATATATTCCTTCTTCACTTTCTGAAGAAGATGTTTTGTATGTAATTGAACACGAAAAAGCTCATTTAAAACGATTGGATTATTTATGGAAACCCTTTTCCTTTCTCCTTCTTTCGTTTTACTGGTTTAATCCTGTTATCTGGGTAGCATATATCTTTTTGTGTAAAGATATTGAACTGGCATGTGATGAAAAAGCAATAAAGGAAATGGATCCAGAGTGCAGAAAAGAATATTCCAATGCTCTTATAAACTGCAGTTCTCAAAGGCGATTGATTTCTGCTTGTCCGTTAGCTTTTGGTGAAACAAGTGTAAAAAGCCGAATAAAATCTGTTCTCAATTATAAAAAACCGGCATTTTGGATTATTATTATTGCGGTTATAGCGTGCGTAGCAATAGCGGTAGCATTCCTTACTTCACCGTTAAAGGAAAAAAATTCCGACAAAAATACTCCTGATACAACTCAGGGCACAAAAGAAGAAAGCACAACATCTTCAACGGTGGCAGACGGTGTAACTGTCCCGCATAAGAATAATAGCGAAGAGTTAACAGATTCCGCAACTAAGCCGGTTGAAGACACAACAAAACCTCAGGGTAGCACAAAACCTCAAGGTGCAACGAATTCGCCTGTTACCACACAATCACAGAGTCAGAATTCTGAAGAAGATTATGTGTATGACTACAATAGAAACGGCGTAATAGAACGTGGAGAGCGTGTTGATTTTCAACAGAGTCTTCCTGAAAGTGTTTTGCTTTACGGTAAGCCTGAATATGAACTGAATTGTGATGACGTGGTTTCTGCAGAGATTATTACAAATTATTTGTATGATGAGTTGGAAGGTATAAGAAAGGAATATACTAAAACGGTTACCGATAAAAACAAAATAAAAGCGTTTGAAGAAAAATTCAATGCTCTTCTTGCCACATCTGAGCCGGATAAAAATGATACTTGGTGGCTTGATGATGACAGTGGAGATGAATATATAATAATATATTTTTATAAAGCAGACGGAAGTTATATAAAGGTAACAACTCAATCTCCTTGGAGAATACGTCTTGAAGATAACGATCGTAGAATGGTATCACCATACGACAGAAAAGTTCTTCTTGACAGTCTTTATGATAAAGATGAATTTAATATGAAATGGTGGAGTCAGGCGACTGTTTATAAAGTCGATATGAAAGACGATGAGTTTATTGAAAAAGCAAAAACCGTAACTAAAGAATATGATTGGCTTGAGTTTAAATCCGTGTTTGGAAAAACAGGAGATTTCGAAGTTGATGATGGGTTTGACAGGTCGATCATTACAAATGGTGAATATATTCTTATTGTCGACGAAGGATATCAGGCTTATTTAAGGAAATTTTCCGATCCGGATTACAGATTGCAAATAGATTAATTAAAAGCACCTTCTGCGGAAGGTGCTTTTTTAATGTAGATGAATAAAGGTTTTAAAATCGTATTGAACTCTTTTGAGGGTTGGGTTATAATTGATTTTAGCAAAATAGGAAAAGGTGATTTTACGATGGATAAATACGCGCGTTTCAGATTTCAGCCTTGTTTACCTTTAGGTAAGGATGGCAAAAGGGTTACTGCATCAGAGGAGCATATTGCTCTTTCTCGCAGGGCAGCAGGTGAAGGTATGGTGCTTCTCAAAAACGAGGGCAACGCACTTCCGTTAAATAAAAGTGAAAAGGTAGCCCTTTTCGGCAAGGCTACCATAGAATACATAAAAGGTGGCGGTGGCAGTGGTGACGTTCATTGCCCTTATATCCGTAATATTTACGATGGCTTTAAGCTGAAGGGCGTTAAGGTCTACGAGCCACTTGCAGATTTTTACAAAAAATACGTAGAGGTTGAAAGCGAAAATATTCCTTCTCAAAAAGAGATTGATGCAGTATGGGATATTGTTAACGCTAACGACTTTTTTACACAAATTGAGTCCCTGGGCAACAAAAATCGTGACCAGGTTACCTATGAAACCTTTGCAAGAATGCACGTTAAAGAGGCAAAGGTGCCCGACGAATTAATTGAAAGCTCTGCACAATGGGCAGACACGGCAGTTGTTACTATCAGCCGTTTTTCTGCAGAAGGTGTTGACCGTAGGAATCAGGGTGGAGATTACCTTCTTTCAGAGCTTGAAAAGGAGCTTCTCAACAAATGCTGTAATCTTTTTAAAAAGGTTATTGTAATTATAAACTCAGGCGGCCCTGTAGATTGCGAATATTTTGCCGAAAACGAAAAGGTGCAAGGTCTTCTTTACTCCTGGCAAGGTGGTATGGAAGGTGGCGCTGCAATTGCCGACGTGCTTTACGGTGACGTTTGCCCGTCAGGTAAATTAGTAGATACCATCACAAAGGGCTACGAGTATTATCCTTGTGTGGAGGATTTCCACGAAAGCTACGAATATTTTAACTATACAGATGATATTTACGTTGGCTACCGTTATTTTGAAACAATTCCGGGCGCAAAGGACCACGTGCGCTATCCCTTCGGCTTCGGACTTTCTTACACAAGCTTTGAAATTTCGGGAAGAGTCTGCACAGAAAGTGAAGGTCAGCTTGTTGCAGTTTGCACCGTAAAAAATACGGGTGACGTAGCAGGTAAAGAGGTTATTCAGCTTTATTATTCTGCACCACAGGGTAAACTCGGTAAACCATCAAGAGAGCTTGCCGCCTTCAAGAAAACGAAGCTTCTTCAGCCGGGCGAAAGCGAAACACTTGCCTTATCCTTTAAAATTTCCGATATGGCAAGCTTTGACGATTTGGGCAAAATCCAAAAATCTGCCTACGTGCTTGAAAAGGGTACGTATTCCTTCCATTTAGGCACCTCTGTAAGAGATACCGAAAAGCTTGAGTTTGAGTATATTGCTTCAGAGGATACCGTAACAGAGCAATGCTCCGATTGGTGTAAGCCCTTTAAGCTTCCAAAAAGATTACTTGCAGACGGCTCCTTTGAGGCGCTTCCCACAGGAGAAGAGCATTATTTTTACGGCATTAACGAGCCTGTCAAGTCAACTGCACCTGAGAAGCCTGTTATGTTTGACGAAATAGGCAAATCTATTTCAATGGATGATTTTATTGCACAGTTCACTCTTGAGGAGCTTATGGACTTTGTTGGTGGCAAGAAGCCTACAGGCGTTGCAAACACAGGCTGCTTTGGTGGAATGGAAAGGCTTAATATTCCACCCATTCCAACGGCAGACGGCCCTGCAGGTCTCCGTCTTAATACAGAAACAGGTATACCGACAACTGCTTGGCCCTGCGCTACTCTTATTGCTTGTGCATGGGATCCTGACCTTGCTTTTGAGGTTGGTGCAGGTGGTGGCGCAGAGATACGTGAAAATAACATTGGTATCTGGCTTGCTCCTGCTCTCAATATCCACAAAAATCCACTTTGTGGCAGAAACTTTGAATATTATTCCGAGGATCCTCTTATTTCAGGTAAAATTGCTGCGGCTCAAATGCGTGGTATCCAATCACAAAAGGTTGCAGTATCTATGAAGCATTTTGCTTGTAATAACAAAGAGGCAAACAGAATGGGTTGCGACTCTCGTCTTTCCGAAAGAGCCCTTCGTGAAATTTATCTCAAAGGCTTTGAGATATGTGTAAAAGAGGCAAATCCTTGGACTGTAATGTCCTCATATAATCTTCTTAACGGTCAGCACACCTCAGAAAGCTACGAGCTTCTTACAGGTATCCTTCGTGACGAATGGGGCTTTAAGAATATGGTTACTACCGACTGGGGTGTAAAAAATGACCCTGTCAAAGAGGTTAAAGCCGGTAACGATATGAAAATGCACGTTGGCTACCCTGAGGACCTTATGCAAGGCTACAACAATGGTGAGCTTACTCGTGCCGATTTGGAGCTTTGTGTTAAGAGAATACTTGAAATGACGTTAAGAATGGCAGAGTAATTTGAGACCGTAAGAGGCTCAATAGTGGCTGCCGACAATCAAACGGCAGGACTGCAGAGGAAACAGAAGTAAACGCTTGTCAAAGAATTGTAAATAAAGCTCTCTTACAAAACAAGGGGCTGTAAAAAAACGACAAGTTTTTTTACAGCCTCTTTTCGGGGATAGGAA
>X40_Bactrian_Camel__coassemble_89_pt1 | contig 17839 bp, 13 predicted proteins | sample X40_Bactrian_Camel__metabat2_low_PE_002 | metagenome-assembled genome bin X40_Bactrian_Camel | reverse complement strand
ACATAAAACTGACTTTTTTTTTTTTTTTATTTATACGAAAATAATCAAATTTTAAACACGTGATTTAAGTTATTCAGGAGAAATTTATGCAAAAAGAAAACAAGAAAAAACAAAACCCTGCAAAAAATCAACAGAACAAAAATACAAAAGCATCAAAAAAGAGTAAGACTCCAAAGAAGTCTGATTCCAAGCCTGTTGATAACAAAAAAGCAGAGAGTAAAAAAACAGTCGGCAAAAAGGCAAAAAACTCAACAAGGGGTACCAAAAAGAAAGAGACTCAGCAAGCCCCAAAGAAGCAATATCAAAAATATTCAAAGGTTATTCCGCCCGTTAGCTCCGAGCCTGTAAAGATTTCTTTCCTTGGTGGTATTAACGAGGTCGGCAAGAATATGACCTGCTACAGCTATCGTAAGTCAATGATGATTGTTGACTGTGGTCTTTCCTTTCCTGAGACAGATCAGCTTGGCGTTGACTTTGTTATCCCTGATTTTACGTACGTTGAGCGTAATGCAGAGGCAATAAAGGGCATCGTCATTACTCACGGTCACGAGGATCACATCGGAGCGCTTTGCTACCTTCTCAAAAAAGTGAACGTTCCCGTATACGCAACGCTTTTAACTGCAGGTCTTATTAAGGGTAAGCTTTCAGAGCATTCCCTTGAACACGAGGTAGAAATTAACGTTGTTAAGGCAGGGGATGAAATTACCTTAGGTGATTTCAAGGTTGAGTTCATTAAGGTTAATCACTCCATTCCTGATGCAGTTGCACTTGCAATCAAGTGCGATTCAGGTACCATTGTCCAAACAGGAGATTTCAAAATAGACACAAGTCCCATTGACGGTGGCATAATCGATTTATCACGCTTTGCAGAGCTTGGTAAGGACGGTGTGCTTTGCTTATTGTCAGATTCAACCAATGCAGAGCAGCCCGGCTTTTCGCAGAGTGAAAGTACCGTAGGTGCTACCTTCAGGAATCTTTTCAACGAAGCAGGGGAAAAGCGTATTATCATTGCAACCTTTGCCTCTAATATTCACAGAGTTCAGCAGATTATAGATATTTCTGCAAAAACAGGCAGAAAGGTCGCTCTTTCAGGCAGGAGCCTTGAGAACGTTGTTTCCATCGCTTCTGAGCTTGGTTATATGAATATTCCCGAGGGCACGTTGATTGGTATCGACGAAATAAAGAACTATTCGGACGACCGTTTAGTTATCATCACCACGGGTAGTCAAGGTGAGCCTATGTCGGCTCTTTCCAGGATGGCGTCAGGCAATCACCGTAAGGTATCCATTGATTATAACGATTGTGTTATTATTTCAGCCAAGCCTATTCCCGGTAACGAAAAAACCGTTTTTCGCGTAATTAACGATTTGCTTAAATTAGGCGCTCGTGTTATTTACGAAAAAATGTACGACGTTCACGTTTCAGGCCACGCTTGTCAGGAGGAGCTTAAGCTTATGCTTTCTCTCGTTAAGCCAAAGTATTTTATTCCTGTTCACGGTGAGCAAAAGCACCTTCGTTATCACGGTCGTTTGGCAGAAAGCATCGGTATGGATTCTCACAATATAATCATTGCCGATAACGGCTACGAGGTTTCCGTTTCCGAAAAGAATATTTCAATTTCAGGCACGGTAGCAAGTGGCAAGGTATACGTTGACGGTTACGGTGTTGGTGACGTTGGTACACGAGTAATGAAGGAGCGTCAGCATCTTGGTCAGGATGGTATTATAATCATTACTGCAACGATTGACGGTGCTTCAGGTGAACTTCTTTCGGGTCCTGAGGTAGTTTCAAAGGGCTTCGTTTACGTTAAAGAGGCAGAGCTTCTTATGAACGAGGCGGTGGCACTTTCTATGAGCGTTATCGACAGCTTTCCGCCATATAGCTTTGACGTTAATCAAATGAACACAAAGCTCAGGGATTCAATATCCCGTCTTATGTATGAGCGTACAAAGCGCAGTCCTATGATTTTGCCTATTTTAATGGAGGTATAAAGTGAAGCTTAAAGCATTATTTTATCAGAATCCTGCCGGTTTTTGTGCCGCTTTTCTTTTGGCGGTCACTTCGGCTTTCGGCTTCTTCTTTTACAGAGAGGCTTTTCTGGTTTTTTTAGTAACGTTTATCATCGTACTTGTTATTAACTTGATTTACGGAGTTTTATCTTTAAAAACAACAAGGAAATACGTTTCCGCCGTAAACAAGGCTCTTCTTACAGGCAAGTCCGGTACGGTAGAGGAATTTCCTTTGCCTACCGTAATGTGTGATAAATATGGTAACATCGTTTGGTATAACCAAAAATTCGTCGATGACGTTATTGGAGATACGGATATAAAATCCTTGTCTCTTAATGATTTTTTTGATGATTTTTCTTTTGAAAAATATTCGTCGGAGCGTATTGCAGACGCGTCCTTTGGCGAAAATCAATACACCTCTTTTATCGTAAACGTTAAAAGCTCAACTAATCCAATGCTTTGCTTTTACTTGTTTGATGATACTGCACTTAAAGAGGTTGCTCTTGAGTATACGTACTCAAGGCCGTTCGTTATGTTGGTGACTGTGGATAATGTTGAGCAGATTTCCCGTCAGCTTACAGATAGTAAAACTGCTCTCGTTTTAAGCGATATAGAAAGTAAAATCGAAGAATGGCTTAAAAACGAGGCTGTCGTTCTCAGGAAAATAGGTAACGGCAATTTCCTTGTTATCGGTGAAAAAAGGTCTCTCGATAAACTAATAGAAAAAAAGTTTTCCGTCCTTAACGATATCAGGAATTCAACTTATAAGGACGTGGCCGTCAGCGCAACTCTTTCTGTTGGTGTAGGCACCGGTGAGGATTATATTCAATGCGAGTCAAGAGCAAAAAAAGCTCTTGACATGGCATTGAGCCGTGGTGGTGACCAGGCTGCAGTTTATACAAATGACGGTTACATATATTTTGGTGGTATTTCAAATAAGCTTAACGATAATTCCCGTGTTTCACCAAGGCAAACCTCGGCAAATATTGCAAACCTTATAAAAAAATTCAATAAAGTTCTCATTGTTGGTCACAAGTATTCGGATTACGATGCTATAGGTGCTGCAATCGGTATGCACTTTTTCACAAAAGCCTGTGGCGTAGATTCGTATATTGCCGTTGATCCCAAAACAACTCTTGCATCACCTTTGATAGAGTACGTTATTAGCAAAGGCTTCAAGGGCTTTATTACACCGACAAAGGCGCAGGATTTGTGCTCTGAGGATACCGTTGTTATAGTTGTTGATACTCAGAGAAGTGTCCTTGTGGACGTTCCTGAGCTTTTGGAAAGCAACGGTGGTTTAATAGTAATCGACCATCACAGACGCTCCGACGATTATATTGAGGATGCAGATATTTCTTATAGTGTGCCGTCCTCATCATCAACCTGCGAAATGGTTACAGAGCTTATACAGTATTCCACAATTCAGGAGAATCCGTCAGCTTCTTCAGCAACAGCATTGCTTTCAGGTATTGTTCTAGATACAAAGGATTTTGTTTTAAGAACTTCCCAGCGTACCTTTGAGGCTGCAGGCTTTTTAAGGGATAACGGTGCAGATACCGTTCAGGTGCGTAAGTTATTTTCAATTGATGCCGATATGGCTTCTCTTAAAAATGAGATTATATCCAACTCAAAAATATTCAACGGCTTTATGATAGGCTACAGTTTATCCGATGATAAAAATATTCGCATAATTACATCATCTGCAGCAGACGATATGCTCAATATCGACGGAGTCAGAGCATCCTTTGTTATTTCAAGGCTTGGCTCGGATAAATATCAGATTTCTGCCCGTTCTTTAGGCGAGGAAAACGTTCAGCTTATTATGGAAAATTTAAACGGTGGCGGCCACAGTACAATGGCTGCAACTCAAGTAAACGCATCAAACGTAGACGAGGCAAGAAGTCTACTCGTTGATGCAATTAACAATTATTTAAATAACAAATAATCTTTCCGACGGGGGTTTAAAATGGAAGTTTTATTAAAAAGCGACGTAAAAGGTCTCGGTAAAAAAGGTGAAAAGGTTTCTGTTTCAGAAGGCTATGCAAGGAATTTTCTTTTCCCAAAGGGACTTGCCGCAGAAATGAACGCTCAGCTTATGGCAGAGCTTAAAAACAAGCAGTCCTCAGAGCAGTTTAAAGCAGACGAGGAGTTAAAGGCTGCAAAAAAGAATGCAGAAAAAATCAACGGACAAACTATCGTTATAAAAGCAAAAGGTGGCACAAACGGCCGTCTTTTCGGCTCTGTTACGGCTAAGGAGATTGCTCAGCTCGTATCACAGAAATTCAATATCAAGGTAGATAAACGCAAAATCACCGTTGATGATATCAAAGCATTTGGCACCTTTAATACACAGGTGCGTCTTCATCCGCAGGTTACTGCTGATTTCAAAGTTCAGGTTATTGAAGAATAAATTTAGTGAAGGTATAAGAAATGGCTGAAAAAAACAACTTTCAATCTTATGATTTAAGCGACTTACCATATAGCCTTGAAACAGAACAAGCTATTATTGGTTCAATATTAATTAATCCGGAGTGCGTTAGTGTCGTTTTATCACACATCAAGCCGGATTACTTCTACATACCTCAGCACAAGGCTATTATGGACGCTATCGTTATTCTTGATACCTTAGGCTCAAGAATAGACGCTTTAACAGTTCTTGATAAGCTCAGCTCAGATAAATCCTTTGATAAGGAAAACGGCAAGAATCTTCTTTTTCAAATTGCTCAGAGTGTTCCTTCTGCTGCAAACGTAGAGAATTATTGCAAAATCGTCAAAGAAAAATATTTCCTTCGTTCTTTGATTACAATTTCTCGAGATACAATTGATTCTGCATTTGAAGGCGGTGCCGAGGCAGACAAGATTCTTGATTCTGCCGAGCAAAAAATTTACGATATCCGTAAAGGTAAGTCAACAGGCTCTCTACAGAGACTTAGTGACGTTATCTCTGCAGAGGTTTATCCTACACTCGTTAAGATTTCCTCTGATAACGCAGATGAATTCAAGGGTATCCCTATGGGATTTTCAAAAATAGATGAAATAACCTCAGGCTTAAATAAATCTGACCTTATTCTTATCGGTGCCCGTCCTGCTATGGGTAAAACAAGCTTTGCTCTTAATATCGCAAGGAACGTTTCTATGGCAGGTAAAAAGGTTGTTTTCTTCTCATTGGAAATGTCCAACGAGCAGCTTGCTTCCCGCGTGCTTTCTACTGAAGCACGAGTTGAATCAAATAAGCTTCGTTCAGGTGATATTTCCTCTGAGGAATGGGTACGCCTTGCTGAAGCTACCGAAAGGTTAAATAAATGCGAATTGTATTTTGACGATACTGCTTCTATTACAGTTCCTGAAATAAAATCAAAAATCAAACGTGCCCGTGACGTTGAGTGTATCGTTATCGACTATCTTGGTCTTATGGAATCTGCAAAAAAGAAGGAAAACAGAGTTCAAGAGGTTACCGAGATTACACGTAGCCTTAAAATGCTTGCAAAGGATATGAAGATTCCTGTCGTTTGCTGTGCTCAGCTTTCCCGTGGTCCTGAGAAAAACGGCAAGGCATCAAACAGACCGATGCTTTCAGACCTTCGTGACTCAGGCTCTATCGAGCAGGACGCAGATATTGTTATGATGCTTTACCGTGAGGGTTATTACAAGAGCAGCTCAAAGGATGCAGACCAAATCGATATGACTCAGGCAGACGTTGACGTTGCAAAGAACCGTCATGGTCCCACAGGCTTAATTAAGCTTCATTGGGACGCACAATACACGTTGTTCTCAACCTTGGAGTACAGAGATGAATAATTTCTCTTTTGTTATAAAAAACAAGGTGTTTAATGCAATCAACAAATACAATATGCTTGCAAAAACAGAAACTGTTGTTGTCGGTTTTTCCGGTGGAGCAGATTCTGTTTGCTTATTGCATTTTCTTAACACCTATAAAAATGAATTGAATATCAACTTAAAGGCAGTTCACGTCAACCACGGTATACGTGGCGACGAGGCTAATCGTGACGAAGCCTTTGCTGTTGATTTTTGTAGCAGACTCGGTATCAAATGTGTTATTAAATACTTCAACTGTGTGGAGCTTTCTGCTCAGACTAAGGAGTCTCTTGAGGAATGTGGCAGAAGGATAAGGTACCGGTGCTTCAATCAAGTTGCATACGGTGGCAAAATAGCAACGGCACACAACGCAAACGATAATGCCGAGACGCTTATATTCAATCTTTCCCGTGGTGCTTCTTTAAAAGGAGTTTGTGGCATTCCTGCAGTTCGTGATAATGTTATTCGTCCCTTGATTTTTTGCACCAGAGCAGAAATTGAAGGCTACTGCAAGGAAAATAACTTGATTTTTATGACGGATAGCACTAATCTTTCGGATGAATATACACGCAATAAAATTCGTCACAATATTTTACCTGTGATGGAGGAGGTCAATTCCTCTGCCGTTTCAAACGTATCTGCCTTTTGTGAACAAGCAAAGGATATTTACGATTATATTCATTCTCAGGCAAATACTGTTTTAAACAGTGCATATCTTTGTGATAACACTTATGACGTTCACATTTTTAAGGAGCTTCACAAAGCGCTTCTAAGTGAATGCATTTCTATTTCATATAACAGATTTTCGGGTAAGGTGCTCGAAAGAAAAAAAGTGCAGGAGATAACAAAACTTCTATATTCAAACGGTCGGCTTCAGCTTTACGGTGACGAATATGCAGAGTCCTTTAAAAATCGGCTCCGTTTTTATCACGCTTCAGCTACTCAACAGCCTGATGATATTAACGTAAAAATGCAAGAATCCGTCACTTTTGGCGATTTTACCGTTTTCTTCAGTAAATTTACAGATTGTTCAAAAAACAAAGATAAAAATTTATTGGATAATCTTATTGATTGTGATAAAATAGTCGGTGATTTGATTCTTCGTACAAGGCGTGAAGGTGACAAGATTTCTCTTCACGGCAGGAACGTTTCAAAAACACTAAAAAAATTATTCAACGAGCTTTCCGTCCCTGTGGAAATTCGGGATTTCTTACCTGTTTTGGCAGATGATAACGGTATCGTCTGGGTTTACGGTGTAGGAACAGCTTCTCGTTGCAGGGCAACGGCTATTTCGTGTAATATTATGCTTGTGGAGGGCAAAAATAATGGTTAGTAAACGTATGAGTGACGATATAGAAAAAATCATCATTCCTGAAAATGAGCTTCAGGATATTGTAAAAAATTTAGGTAAACAGATTTCTGAGGATTATAAAGATAAGGACCTTTTACTCGTCAGTATTTTAAAGGGCTCTATTATGTTTATGTCCGACCTTATGAAAAATATTGACATTCCCTGCAATATTGATTTTATGGCAGTTTCAAGCTACGGCTCCGGTGCCAAAACGTCAGGTGTGGTTAAGATTATCAAGGATCTTGATAAATCCATTGAGGGCAAGGATCTTCTTATTGTTGAGGATATTCTTGACAGTGGCAGAACCTTAAGCTACATTAAAGAAATTCTTATGGCGAGACATCCCAAGAGCATAAGGATATGCACTCTTTTCGATAAGCCTGACAGACGTGAGGTTGACCTTTATGCCGATTATATAGGCAGTAAGGTTCCAAACGAGTTTATTGTGGGCTACGGTCTTGATTATGACGAGTATTACAGGAATCTTCCGTACATTGGCGCACTTAAACGTTCGGTTTATGAGGATTAAGAGATAATATAAATTACTTATAGAGAGAGGTGAGCTGTTATAAAAAGCAGCGACAAAATCAAATCCATTTTACCCTACGTGGTAATTCCACTTGTGGTATTTTTGGTGTTTTCATTAATTTCAGGTGGCTCTTCAAAGTCAGACGACCTTGAATATTATCAGGTTGTTCAGTATTTTGACGATGAACAGGTTACAGAGTATGAGTTAAATATCGGCACAGGTAATTTAACCTTCAAGCTTAAGGATGAAAGCGTTGTCAAATACTCTGTTCCAAACGTGAACCTCTTTATTGAAGACGTTCACGAAGAGGTTATAGAGTACAACAAGGCTAATCCCGATGAGCAAATTAAGGCAAACTATATTTCAGGTGCGTCAAAGAGCTATCTTGTTCAGCTTCTTCCATCTGCAATAATTATGATTATCCTTATTGTTACCGGCGTAATGTTTATGAAGCGTATGAACAATACTATCTCCGGTGAAAATAACAGAGCAATGAACTTCGGCAAGGCTCGTGTTAAATTCGGTAAGGACGAAAAACGCAAAACCACTTTCAAAGAGGTTGCAGGTGCCGACGAGGAAAAGGATGAGCTTCAAGAAATCGTTGAATTCCTTAAGGATCCCAAAAAGTTTACCGAGTTAGGTGCAAGGATTCCAAAGGGCGTTCTTCTCGTAGGCCCTCCGGGTACAGGTAAAACCTTACTTGCAAGAGCAGTTGCAGGTGAGGCAGACGTTCCGTTCTTCTCAATTTCAGGCTCCGATTTCGTTGAAATGTACGTTGGTGTAGGTGCTTCCCGTGTTCGTGACCTTTTTGAACAAGCCAAAAAGAGCTCTCCTGCAATTATTTTCATTGACGAAATTGATGCCGTTGGCCGTCACAGAGGTGCAGGTATGGGTGGTGGCCACGATGAAAGAGAGCAGACTCTTAACCAGCTTCTTGTTGAGATGGACGGCTTTGGCAATAACGAGGGTATAATTATTATTGCCGCCACAAACAGACCTGATATTCTTGATCCTGCTCTTCTCAGACCGGGCCGATTTGACAGGCAGGTTACCGTTGGCAGACCTGACGTTAAGGGCAGAGAGGAAATTCTTCACGTTCACGCAAAAAACAAGCCTCTTGCACCTGACGTTGATCTTAAAACAATTGCTCACGGTACAGTTGGCTTCACAGGTGCAGACCTTGAGAATCTTCTTAACGAGGCAGCTCTTCTTGCCGCAAAACGCAATAAAAAGGCTGTCACTATGGTGGAAATTGACGAGGCTATCGTTAAGGTTGAGGTTGGTACGGAGAAAAAATCTCACAAGTACACCGAAAAAGAAAAGAAAATGACTGCTTACCATGAGGCAGGTCACGCAGTTGTTGCCTTCTACCTTGAAAATAGCGATCCCGTATACGAGATTTCTATTATTCCTCGTGGTATGGCAGGTGGTTACACGCTTTACAGACCTGACGAGGACTCATCTTATATGAACAGAACGGAAATGCTTGAAAGAATCATTTCCTTAATGGGTGGTAGAGTTGCTGAAAAGATTATCGGTAACGATATTTCAACAGGTCCTTCATCCGATATTTCAAGAGCATCGGATATGGCTCGTTCTATGGTTACTCGTTACGGTATGAGCGATAGGCTCGGTCCCGTTGTATACGGCAAGGATAACGATCAGGTATTTCTCGGTATGGATTATAACCACACAAAGAACTATTCCGATTCCTATGCAACTGCTATTGATGATGAAATCAAGCGTATACTTCTTGAGTGCGAGGAGCGTTGCCTTAGTATTCTTACAGAGCATAACGATAAGCTTGTTCTTATTGGTGAAACTCTTATTAAGGACGAGAAAATTAATAAGGATACCTTCCTTAAGCTTATGGACGAAAGCTACGATCCTGATGCAGTAGAAGAGTCAGCAGAAGAATTAGTAACAGAAAACGTTGCAGAAGATGATATTACTGTAGCTGAAGAAGCAGTAGAAATAGATTCAGCAATTATTCCTGAAAGCAGTGAGTCTGTTTCAGATATCACCGATACAGAAAAAACAGAAGCTTCATCTTCGGAAGAATAATATTAAAAACAGTTGTCGATTTTTTCGGCAACTGTTTTACAATACATATTAATTAGGGGTATAAGTATGGATTACAAGGATTCCTCTCTTTCTGTTGAGGAAAGGGTAGAGGCACTTCTTTCTCTTATGACACTTGAGGAAAAGGTTGCACAGATAGATATTATAAGAGGCGTTGAGTTTTCAACAAAACCGCACAAGCTTTATCATTGTGCCATTGAGCCTGATTCTCAAGTTAATTACGAAAAGCTTGTTAACACAATTGGCGAAAAGGGTATCGGCTTTATTCACGATGCATACACAGAGCCTAAAGTGTTTAACGCGTTTCAAAAATATCTTGTGGAAAAAACAAGGCTCGGTATACCTTGTATTTTTACAGGTGAGGCACTTCATGGCATTTTGTGGCCCGGCGCAACTGTTTTCCCCGTACCCTTAGGACTTGCCGCAACCTTTAACAGAGGTATTGTAAACAAGGTTGGCAGAGCCATTGCTCACGAAACACGTAGCCTTGGTATGCAGGAGATTCTTGCGCCCAATCTTGACGTTGCACGTGAGCCTCGTTGGGGCAGAGTAGAGGAAACCTTTGGTGAGGATACCTACCTTTCTTGTGAAATGGCATATTCTATTATTACAGGTGAACAGAATGACGGTGATTTATCAAGTGACTGTTCCGTTATTACGGAGCCAAAGCATTACTGCGTTCACGGCATACCTGAAAATGGTATAAACTGTGCTCAGGCAAGAGTTGGCAGGAGAGAAATCGAGCAATGCTACCTTCCTGTTTTTGAAACTGCCGTAAAAAAAGCAGGTGCTCACAACGTTATGGCTTGCTATAACGCAATTGATTCAGAGGTTGTTTTGTCCTCTCATTACTATCTTACAGAGATTCTTAGAGAAAAATGGGGTATGGACGGCTACGTCCGTGCCGACTGGGGTGCAATTGTAAGGCTCGTTAACCGTCACAGAATTGCAGCAACTGATAAGGACGCAATTTGTGAGTGCATTAATGCAGGTCTTGATATGCAAGGCTGCTGCGATTATGACTCCGTTTTTTACGAAAAAACAATTATAGACCTTGTTAATGAGGGTAAAATTTCTCTTGAACGTATAAACGAAGCAGTTCGCAGAGTTCTTACTCTCAAATTCAAGGCAGGTCTTTTTGAGAAGCCGTATACAGATGAGAGCAGCTTTAAAAAAGTTATAAGATGCAAGGAGCATCTTGACGTTTCCTACGAGGCTGCAAAGCAAGCTGTTACTCTTATTAAAAACGACGGTGTTTTACCCTTAAATAAAAGCTATAAAAAAATTGCTCTTTTGGGCCCGTCCTCACACAAGCAAAGGTTAGGTGGCTATTCCTCTGTGCCCGACGGCTACAAGCTTCGTTCTGTTTACGATGAAATGAAGGCACTTTTTGACGATAACACGGAAATTATTCAATGCACAGGCTGTGGTATTCCGAGAGATATGCAGGTGCTTACTCAAGACGGTCAGCCTCATCTTGTTGAGGTTTACGATGAGGACGAAAAGGATTGCATTGATGAAGCTGTTTCAATTGCAGAGCAATGCGACGTTTGTGTCATTGTCGGTGGAGATAACACCTTTACAAGCAGTGAGGGTCATGATAGGTCTGATATGAAGCTACCCGGTAAGCAAAGAGAGCTTATTGAAAGAGTTTGTGCCACAGGTAAGCCCGTTATCCTTGTTCTCGAAAACGGCAGAAGTGTTGATTTATCTGTAGAAAGTAATATTTGCTCAGCCATTCTTCTTGCTTATTTCGGTGGTGAAAACGGCGCAAGGGCTATAACGGAAACTCTTGTCGGTAATAATAATCCTGCAGGACGTCTGCCTGTGTCATTCCCTGCAGATTCTCATAGGATTCCTTGCTATTACACGCTTTTACCAAATAACACAGAGGTTATGTTTGAGGGTAACAGACGCGCTCTTTATCCCTTTGGCTTTGGTCTTTCGTACACAAGCTTTGAGTATTCAGATATGAATATTAAAAAACTGTCCGGGCTTGACTACGTAGTTAGCCTTAACGTTAAAAACACTGGCTCTGTTGACGGTGACGAGGTCGTTCAGCTTTATATAGACGACGTTGTTTCATCTGTTGTTACGCCACTTAAGGAGCTTAAAGGCTTTGAAAGAATTTCACTTAAGGCAGGGGAAAGTAAAGCAGTTGAATTCAGACTTTCCTTTGATTCCTTTAAATTACTTAATAAAGACTACAAATGGGTAGTGGAGAACGGTGAATTTAATATTATGATAGGCTCTTCCTCTGAAGATATCAAATTATCTCAGATTATTGAAATTAAACAATAAAATTAACGGTTTAACTGGATTTCAGTTAAACCGTTTTTCTTTAGAAGTATTTATAGATTTCAGAGTAGTTTTCTATAAATGCCTTACAATGCTTTTTGATTTCCTCAGGCTCTGCTTTTTCAGACACGTCTTTTATTCCTATAACGTTATAGTCTGCCTTGTTTGCAGTAACAATAGCGTACAGAGCGTCCTCAAAAACAAAGGTGTTTTTCTTTTCTGTTCCGAGATGCTCAAGTGCCACGTCGTATATCTTTGGCGAATCCTTACCTGCGCCAACACCGTTACACGTAAAGATTTCACTAAAATAATGCAAGAGGCCGTTTCTTTCGAGAGCCTTTTCAACCATATATTTATCCGTTGCAGTTGCAATGCACATTTTTACGCCCTTATCCTTAAGGAATTGAAGGAATTCTTCCACTCCTTCTTTTTTTAATACCTCGTTAAAATAAAAGCTTTCAACAAGCATATTAATATCATTTATTATACCTTCAATCGTCGCAGTGTTGTCAAAATGCTCAATATAATATTCTGCCGCTTGCTGCAGACTCATTGTTGTAAACTGTTGATCGCTGCCTTCGGGGACTTGAATATTTTTCATTTCAAGAAACTTGTAGCCGATGTCACTCCATATAAACATTGAGTCAAGTATTGTGCCGTCAAGGTCAAATATTGCACCTTTTATGTCTTTTAAAAGCTTTTTGTTTATCATTATAATTCTCCTGAATTTAAATTTATTTTCCCAACAACAAGAATTTTGCCGTTGTGTGACGTTATTACTGCATTTTTATGAATGAATTCATTACTTGCTCCAATAGGATAGGTGTTTGTAAGCTCTGCTTTTTCTAAGTTATATTTTAAGCCTGATATAGATACGGTTGCTTTTTCTGAGTAAGCAAAAACAGATACCGTTCCTTCGCAGCTTTCATCAAGGGTAAGTGATTTGTTTTCGAGTAAGGTAACGTAGCAGTTGTCATCGTACAGTATTCCGACTGCATCGTTTTCACCGATAAAGCCGAGCGTCTGTATAGCTGCAATTGTATGGTCGAGCCTTTCTCCACCGAGGCAGCCGTATATTTTAAAAAGCTTGTAGCCTCTGTTAAGGCCTTCCTTTATAGCAATAATTAAGTCGGTATCGTCCTTCATAATTGGGAACTTAATAACGTTTTCGCCTTGTGGCACGTAGCCTAAGGAATCAAAGTCTCCGATTATCAGATCAGGAGTAATATTAAGCTTATTTACCGTCAGTAAGCCTTTGTCGGCAGCTATAACGTAGTCAGAAGCATCTGATTTCACGTCTGCTTGCAAGATATCAACAGAGCCAAAAATATAACAGGTATCCATATAGCCTCCAAAAATAATTCTGATATTATAATACAGTATCCGTAAATGAAAATCAATATAAAAAGAACTGCTCTCAGGAACAGTTCTTTTGCGATTCTGTTTACATCTGGAAAAATCCGTACGTTACAAGCGACATTATAAGACCGGCAATAAATACACCGATTGTAATAATGGGTAAACACTTTTTCATTCTCAGGTCCATCAGCGCTGCAACGAGCGAACCTGTCCATCCACCTGTACCCGGTAGAGGAATTGCAACGAAAAGAAGTAAGCCCCATTCCTTATATTTATCAATAGTACCTTTTTTGTTATGGGCTCTTTTTTCCATTTTATCAACGATTTTAGCAAGATGCTTTGATTTTTTCATAATTGAAAAAATCTTTCTTATGAATAAAAGTATAAATGGAATAGGAATCATATTTCCTATAAAGCATATAACAAAAGCTTTAACGAACTCAATTTCCAACAATCTTGCGGCAATCATACCGCCACGTAATTCTAAAACAGGGAACAGGGATATTATAAATGGGATAACTTCTTCAGGGATGTTGTTGCTGTTTAATAATTCAACAAATTTGCCAACTATCTCTTCGACCATTTTACACCTCGTCAATATATTTATTCTCTATTAAAAAGTTTTTAGCGTCCTCAAGAATAGTCTTGTCATTTTCAAACTTAAGATATTTGTATGCTGCATCAAAAGGAAGCCAAATATAATCTTCAATTTCCTCCAATTGAATTTTTGTTTGCTCATCCTTTGTTGTACCTGTAAAAATATGAACAGTTTTTTGAATTTTGTTCTGGATGGTATACTGAGATTTACTCATAAAGCCGGGGAATATATTAAGATGTATTCCTGTTTCCTCAAGCACCTCGCGTTTAGCAGTCTGCTTTAAGGATTCTCCGTCCTCAACGTGACCTTTAGGGAAGCTCCAGTTAGAGCTTCGTCTGTTTTTAATAAGCAAATATCTCGTTGTACCGCCAATATTTCTGAAAATTACTGCACCACAAGATTTTTCGTAGTAGCAGTCAAGGGAAAAAGGCCTGTTTTTTGTAAAGAAGCTTATTGCTCTGCGTATTTCCCAGTCAATAAACCTTTTTGATTTAGGTGCGGCTATCAGCTTGACCTCGCCGTTATCACGCATTCGTAAAATCGCAATAACTCTGCCGTCAAAATGCTTTACGGGATTATCGATACCCAAAATTATTACACCACTTATTGGTGTAGAGGCACGGAACTTACCGATAGGTGTACCGTGATTGAGTGCGTAGGTATCTCCGTCGGGCATAGGTGCTCCAACCGCATCGGTCACCACAACCCTTATTAATTTACCTAACATTTAAAGTAACCTCACAGAAAAAAGAAAATCTAAAATGTATTATATACTTTTATTAACGTTGTTTCAATGGCAGATTTACCATACTTTTAAAAAATTTTATTATATTTTTGCTATAAAATGGCATATTTTATATATAAAAAACGTTTTATTTACTTATTTTTAGATTGAAACAACGTTTTGTTTATGTTACAATTTTTCTGAGGAGTGGTAAATATGCGAAAAATTTTAATTACTGTAATCAGCGTTCTTTTTCTCTTTTCTACCCTTGGTATATTAGCAAATGCATACAATAACGAATCTTTGATTATTGATGATTGTATAGAGGTATCCTTTATTGTTGACGTAACAGGAGAAGATCAGGTTGATTCTGTTTCAACTGCTTTACCGCAATATTATTATCAGCACGATTCATCATACAGTCTCAGTCATAATTGTTATGATTCTCTCAATGCTGCCCAAAAGCTTATTTACGATGCCGTAGTCAGTAATCCGGGAGCTATTGAATTGACGATTATTTTTCCTAACGGAGTTTTTCCCTATAGTGAATGGGGTGACGCTTTCTTTACAGAGGTAATGTACGCTATAGCTACAGATAGGCCGGATCTTTGTTATTTCGCAGGTAACGGTGTTTCAGGTGGTAGCTTGTATAGTGGTGGCGAGTACGTTTATAAAATTAATTACTACGTCACGTTTTACAGCGGTGCGCCATACACCTCATCAAACGCAATAAATTATTATAATTCGCTTATGAGCGAGCTTGCATCTGTTCCCGTTGATTTAAGTAACAGATATAATTTTGTGCTTTCTATCCATGATTACTTGTGCAACAACGTCTATTATCCCGATTTAAACACCTCGGACTACGTTAAAACTGCTCACGATGCATACGGTGCATTGGTTGAGGGCAGGGCAGTTTGCCAAGGCTACTCCGATGCCTTTAAGCTTATTTGCGATTATTACAATATTCCTGCAGTTTGTATTTCAGGCACTGCTAACGGTGGTGGCCATATGTGGAACGCCGTTCAAATGGACGATGGTCTATGGTATTTGTTAGATATAACGTGGGATGATCAGGACGAATTGCTTTTTGACGATTTTTTCCTTGTAGGTACTCAAAGTGAAAATACGTATTTCGGAGGCAATTCCTTTTCCACAGATCACGTAAACGATGTTGATTTACCTTATCCTTTAACTAATCTCAACTATGCATCTACTGCATATAACAGAACGCAAAATCATTACACAGGCTTCGGCGCTACCTTGAATTGTGAGGCTGACACAGAGGATAAGCATCTTTTCCTGTCTGTGTTTGATATTGGTGAATCAAATATCTATTATGACGGAATTTACGTAAACGTAAACGATTTTTCAAGTGAAGAGACCTTTGTTGTGCCAAGTGGCTCAAATAAAGAGGATGAAACCTGGACAATGTACGTTCTTGCAGACCTTAACGGTGACGGCGTTTGCGACGAGAACGATTATTCAATTGCAATTAATCTCGTTTCCGATGATGATGACGTCGTTAACTCCACTGCAGAATATTGCTGCGACGTTAATTGCGACGGATATATAAACGTTCTCGACACTTCTCTTATTGCAAGGGCGAGTACGGGACTTAATACCGATATTTAATTTAAACGTAAAATTTTCATAAAAAACCACCACGAGCTTTGTTCTCGTGGTGGTTTTCTTTTATGATTATTTTATCAGAAGGAAGAGAAGAGCTCTTTCATTTCAAGGGCTTTACCGCAGGTCATCGGACCTTCTGTACATTTATCAACAAAACAACTCGGACCGTAAAAATCAAAAACAGTTTTGTCTGCTTTCCTGAGCTGCTTGAGCATTTCAACTGCAAATTCCTGAATTTCCCATTGTGCTCTTGTGCAGGAACGAAGCTTCATAAATAAAAGGAGCTCTCTGCCGTTTATGGTTGTAACGATATCAACTGTGTTACCACTGAGCTGGATATATGCGCAAAGCTCCTCACTGATGCCCGAAGCCTTGAATTCGTTATAAAGCTGAGCAGTCTTTTTAAAGGCTTCGCAATATCTTTCCTTTAACTCAGACTTTTGTGCAATTGTATTGGGAAGAATGTGTCTTTCTCTGTTTGTAAGAGTAAGTGACGGAATGCCTATAGACTGCATTCTGTGTCTTGCAAAGTGTGTAAGGCAGGAAAGTGAAACGTTGTTGATTCTGAAGGTGAAGGTTGCCGCCTCAAGTGCTCTTTGTCTTTTTGAGGAGATAACCTCTTTAATAATTTTAGCACGTTCATTTTCATCGGAAATAATTGCTTCTATCTGAGCCGTAGGAAGATTACAAGACTCAATTAAAGCAAATCTTGCAATAGCCTTGGATGCATCAGGAGTGTAGCTGAGAAGCTCAACGGCTTTATTTTCTTTGTCGTCAATAGCCTCTGCTTTGTAGTTGAAGCGAGGAGCATCCTGTTTATTTGGTCTCCTGTTTTCAAAATCTGTAAATATACCCGGAGTCATTGACTTCGCTTGTTCAAGTAAGCTTAAACCAAGCGTCTTTAATTCGTTAAATTCACTGCCTCTGCCGTATATCATTGCATAGAGCATATTGATAAGCTCTCTTGCATTAAGAGTGCAGTAAAAATTACTGTAAAGAGAATAGGGCAGAAGGAAACGTGCATCCTCTTTCGGTATACCGGCATCAATAAATGCTTCGTATTCTTTGTAAAGGTAATTCATGTGGCTTGTATATTTATCGTGAATTGCCTTTGACTCAAAATGTGGTGTGTAATAGCCAAGCTTTGCAAAATCAACGTATCTTCTTGATTTTACAGTAAACGAAGCAAGTCTGAACTCAATAACAAACTGCTCAACAAGAACGGAAACGTTCTGGAAAGCGAGGTTAAAAACAGTATGCTCAACCGTAGAGGTATGACCGGAACGTGTAACCTTTGATATTAAATTTGCATTTTTTTCTGCATCCTTGGAAATGTCGAGTATCTCAAGCGCAGTGCCGGGTTGAGTAGAAATTCTGCCTGATGCGGCAGGTATTCTTTCGCCGGTATCTGTCATGCCAACGATAATCGCCTTTGAGT